>OGIE01000140.1_pt1 | contig 99487 bp, 82 predicted proteins | sample 1571581 | NCBI WGS metagenome assembly OGIE01 (sample SAMEA2582021, study PRJEB24529) | metagenome | biome: Human gut stool | place: China | collected 2011
ATGCGACAGGGAGTGACGAAGAATTTGTTTTAAGTGCCATCAAAGGCGGCTATCAGGAACTTGGTTTCTCTGACCACACTCCATGGAAATACCATACCGATTATGTATCCGACATCCGGATGATTCCCGAAGAACTGCCGGAGTATGTAGAAAGCCTCCGCTCGCTACAAAAGAAATATAAAGATCAAATCAGCATTAAAATCGGCTTGGAATGTGAATATTTTCCGGAGTATATTCCCTGGCTGAAAGGAGTTATCAAGGAGTATCAGCTGGATTACATCATCTTCGGCAACCACCATTTCCATACAGATGAGAAGTTTCCTTATTTCGGGCGAAATACCCATACGGTAGATATGCTTGAACTTTATGAAGAGAGTGCGATTGAAGGGATGGAAAGCGGCTTGTTTGCCTATCTGGCACATCCCGACCTGTTCATGCGTTCATATCCTGAATTCGACCGTCATTGTAAACTTGTCAGCAGACACATCTGCCGGACAGCAGCCCGCTTGAACCTGCCCCTGGAATATAATATAGGTTACGAAGACTACAACGATGAACATGGAATAACAACCATTCCCCACCCTGCTTTTTGGGAAATAGCAGCACACGAAGGCTGCACCGCCATTATCGGAGTGGATGCCCACAACAACCAATATCTTGAAACTCCGTTCTACTATGACCGGGCAAATGAGACTCTCCAAAAGCTGGGGATGAAAGTGACAGACAGAATTCCTTTCCTCAACGAAAAATAATGTTTGTGATAACCGTAGCCCCTACTCTCTGATTCAGAGTACGCACCAGAAGTTCCCGTCCCATCATCAGTTCCTGACGAAGGGCGGCGGAAGTGAGATGTACATACAGCGTCTGGTTACGGATATAGAGATTACTGGTATAGCTTGCCGCCGGTCCCAACACCTGCGGCCAGGCATCCAGCAACCGCTGCTCATTGAGAGGAGACTCCAGACTCTCCTGACGCAGGTATTGCTGAATCAGTTTTCCTATCTGCTCGGCATCGTTACGTTTCATTGTTCTGCTCCCATTTCATTAATTACACCCTGATCTACGCGGAATACTTTATAATCGCTGCCTACCTTCTGCAGAATACGATCCAGATGTTCACGGTTAGTATCCGTAATAAATATCTGTCCGAAGTTATCACCAGCCACCAGCTTGACAATCTGCTCTACCCGCGAAGCATCCAGTTTATCAAAAATATCATCCAACAGCAATAAAGGGACGGTCTGCCCCGTACGTTTCAAGAAGTCGAACTGCGCCAGCTTCAACGCTACCAGATACGTTTTATTCTGTCCCTGCGAACCTTCCTTCTTGATCGGAAAGTCGTCCAACAGCATATTCAGTTCATCTTTATGAATCCCCCGCAAAGAGAATCCCATAATTTTATCCCGTTCCCGGCTTTGCTTCAGTACTTCCAGCAAAGAAGCATCCCGTGCATGCGAATCATAAGACAGACCCACCTGTTCTTTATCCTGGGAAATAAAAGAATAAAACGACTGGAAAATAGGAATAAACTCTTCGATAAACGCCTCCCGCTTGCGAAAAACAATTTCACCCGCTTGCGCCATCATCTCCTCCCAAACCAGGAACAATTCCTCTTCTACCGGAAATTCACTTTTTAATAAGGTATTACGCTGTGCCAATGCCTTATTATAGCGTATCAATGCTTCCAGATATTCCTTATCATACTGAGAGATCACGACGTCCATAAAGCGGCGCCGTTCGTCACTTCCTCCGGCTATCAACTCCGAATCGGCAGGCGAAACCATCACTAACGGCAGAAAGCCGATATGATCGGAAAAGCGGCTATACTCCTTTTTATTCCGTTTGAATTGCTTTTTCGAACGACGCTTCATTCCGCAGTAAATCTCCTCTGGTGTGCCATCTTCCGCCTCATAAAAGCCCTGAATAACAAAGAAATCCTGTTCGTGCCGAATGTTCTGCGAATCAATCGGATTACCCGAACTCTTGCAGAACGAAAGAAAGTAAATAGCATCGAGCAAATTCGTTTTCCCCATGCCGTTCTGCCCGAAAAAGCAGTTCAACTTAGGTGAAAAAGAGAGCTCTACCTGCTCCAAGTTCTTATAGTTAAGTATGGATATACGTTTTAGTATCATATTACAGCAGTAAATTCAGTTACAAAGATAATGCTTTCGATTTATCTTATCCAAAAGTGGGAAGATTTTCGGGCTTTTCCAACGTAAAAGAAAAAAAGATGCCGCTAAATTTCGTTGATACCTATAAAAAAGTTACTTTTGCGGGTCGAAATGGCTAAATAAGAATAATAACAAAAAGAATATATAAAAATGGCAGAACAAAAGAAAGCTAATGAAGCCTTGAATGTGGAAGAAGCACTGACGCAGTCGGAGGCATTTCTCGTTAAAAACAAAAAAGCAATTATCGGCGCCGTAGTAGCGGTAATTATTATTGTGGCCGGTATAGTTATGTACAAGAACCTTTATGCTGAACCGCGCGAAGAAAAAGCACAGGCTGCATTGTTCAAAGGACAAGAGTACTTTGAAGCCGATCTTTACGAACAGGCTTTGAATGGTGACAGTATCGGATTTGTAGGCTTTGCCAAAATTGCCAACGAATACAGCGGAACAAAAGCCGCTAATCTGGCAAAAGCATACATGGGTATTTGCTACGCTCACCTGGGACAATATGAAGCTGCTGTGAAAGCGCTGGATAGCTTCAGTGGAAAAGACCAGATGATAGCTCCTGCAATGAAAGGTGCTATGGGTAACTGCTACGCACAATTAGGCCAGTTGGATAAAGCAGCTTCCATGCTGATGAGTGCTGCAGATGAAGCTGATAACAATTCACTCAGCCCCATCTACTTGCAACAAGCCGGAGAAATCCTCGTGAAGCAAGGTAAGTATGACGATGCTATCAAGGCATATACCAAGATTAAGGACAAATATTTCCGTTCTTACCAGGCAATGGATATCGATAAGTACATCGAACAAGCCAAATTGCTGAAGAAGTAATATACCTTATTTATATATAGTATATCAAGACACGGGTTACACAGATTTTACGCGGATAGAAGAAACAACCGTGTAATCCGTGTAATCCGTTTCTTTTTTCCCTATTTCTTATTTTTTAATTCTCAACTCTCAATTTATTATGGCAACAGCTTATCATAACCTTTCAGAATACGATTTTAATTCTGTTCCCGATGCGAAAGAAATGAAGTTCGGTATTGTTGTTTCCGAGTGGAACTTCGACATCACCGGAAAACTTTTGGAGGGAGCAATAAATACATTAAAAAAACATGGTGCCAGAGACGAAAATATTCTGGTGAAAACTGTTCCGGGAAGTTTTGAACTGACTTTTGGTGCCAATCAGTTCATAGAATATAGCAATGTCGATGCAGTTATTGCAATTGGTTGCGTAGTAAGAGGAGATACGCCACATTTTGACTATGTTTGTATGGGAGCTACTCAAGGAATAGCCCAACTGAACGCAACTGGCAATGTTCCAGTAATTTACGGATTAATTACTACCAATACAATGGAGCAAGCCGAGGACCGCGCCGGTGGCAAACTGGGTAACAAAGGTGACGAATGTGCAATTACTGCAATAAAAATGATCGATTTCGCTTGGAGTTTACAAAAATAGTCGTATCTTTGCACCGCAATTGAGAAAACAAGGTGCTTAACTAAGTTAACTCAAAAGCAAAAGGGCAAATACCAGAGTGGCCAAATGGGGCAGACTGTAAATCTGCTGTCTTTCGACTTCGGTGGTTCGAATCCATCTTTGCCCACAAAAAATTGCGGAAGTAGCTCAGTTGATAGAGCATTAGCCTTCCAAGCTGAGGGTCGCGGGTTTGAGCCCCGTCTTCCGCTCTTAAGAAAATCAGATAGTTATCGAAAGATTTCTATCTGATTTTTGTTTTTATAGTCTCCTTATTTTAATACTGTTTTGTCCCATCCCCTACTTAATCCTCATACCACAATAAGAAAAATAGAACAACAGCCGTTTGAAAACGTTCCTTTCCTCTATTGTTTTTGTGCTTTTATCAGCAACAAATCTTCGTCCTGCAATTGCGGGCCCGACAGTTTCCAACTGGAGGCTATGGAGCCTCCAATTGCGGTCTGCACAGCCCCCAATTGAAAAACATAGTTTTACCAGTGGCATAATGACATTTTCCCAAATGCAAAAGAAGAAAAGGAAAGGAGCAAATGATGATTATGATTGCAGCAAAAGGTTTATTTGCCTACATCTTCCATACACCTTCCATACACTCGATATCCAATTACTAATCAGCAGAAAAAGCTCACTGGTGTATGATGTAGGCAATATTGATGAAAAACGTTTTCCATAGATTTGCTGCTTTTTTTGTACAGGAATGAACTATAATTGTTTTTGTATGTATATTTGCAATCAATAATCTGTATAACCTATAATATATAAATACTATGCAAAAAGAATGGAGTCGACTAAACAACAGAAACGAACACCACACTCATGTTTTAGGACTAACCCATTCCCCTATTCCTATTGTACGCATCGGACTCATAGGGTTAGGCAACCGCGGACTACTAACGTTGGGACGCTACATGCTCATAGAACATGTAGAAATCAAAGCATTGTGTGAAATACGTCCCGGCAATCTGGCTAAAGGACAAGCCACATTGACAAAAGGCGGACACCCTGCGGCTATCGGTTATACCGGAGAAGACGGCTGGCAAAAGATGTGCTGCACCCCCGACATCGACCTCATCATTATATGTACAGACTGGCTGACACATACTCCCATGGCCGTTTATGCCATGGAACAAGGCAAGCACGTCGCCATAGAAGTACCTGCTGCCATGACCGTAGCCGAATGCTGGCAATTGGTCGATACCGCCGAACGTACCCGCCGCCACTGCATCATGCTGGAAAACTGTTGCTATGATGCCTTTGCACTAGCCACATTGAATATGGCAAGAAAAGGTCTCTTCGGTGAAATCATGCATGTGGAGGGTGCCTATATCCATGACCTGCGTGCCATGTATTTCAGCAATGAAAACCAAGGCGGCTTCCACAATCACTGGAACAAGGTTTATTGCATGGAACATACCGGAAACCCTTATCCCACTCACGGTTTAGGCCCTGTATGCCAGATATTGAATATTCATCGGGGAGACCGTATGAACTACCTCGTATCCATGTCCACCCAACAGGCAGGAATGACGGAGTATGCCCGCCGTACTTTCGGAAAAGACTCCCGTGAAGCGCAACAAACTTATTCGCTGGGAGACGTGAACACCACCCTTATTCATACAGTCAAAGGAAAAACCATCCAGTTGCAATACTGCACCGTGCACCCACGCCCTTACAGCCGCTCGCACACCATCTGCGGTACGCAAGGATTTGCCCAGAAGTATCCGGTAGCTACCATCAATCTGGAAAACCCTCTCACCGGAGAAGCAATAGACGAAACCACCGAAGCTCTTTTGCAACGCTACCAACACCCTTTTACTACCACTATCGGTAAAGAAGGACTCCGCAAAGGTGTACCGAATGAAATGAATTATATCATGGATTACCGCCTCATCTACTGCCTGCATCACGGCCTTCCGCTGGATATGGATGTTTACGATGCTGCCGAATGGTCGTGCATCACCGAGCTCAGCGAACAATCCGTACTGAACGGCAGTCGTCCGGTAGAGATACCCGACTTTACGCGTGGGGCATGGGAGGGATAATTGTTTATTTCTGTAAAAATACGTTCTTTTTCCTTGCACAATTAAAAAAGTTGCATTACTTTTGCCGCCGATAAATACAATACTTACCCCTTTAAAACTGAAAGAAAGGGATTAATTTATGTTGAAACTATAATATCTCAGCCAGGACTAAGTTGACTCATCGGGATGATGGGGCTTTGCAATATTCTTGATTAGTCCTAAATCACATTTATAATTTTATTATTATTCACTTCAATGCAGTGGACGGATACAGTTATATCCATTATCCCAAAGCATTGAATACACGCATATTGCATTTATCCGTTGTTTGGCGGACAGCCAATGCTATATGCCTACATTTAGAAAACAATATGGGAATACGATTGAAAGATTTAAGTAAGCTGGGATTTAGAGATAATGTAGCGCGCAGTCTGGCAGTAGCCATCGTAAGCAAACATTGCAAGCATGACAGCAAAGAGCAAATCATAACCACTCTGAGCAATGTACTCGAAAACCCCGATACTTATAAAGATAATGAGATATGGAGCAAGCTGGCCGAACACCTCTCCCCTACTCTCATAGAAAAGAAGTTCACGGCATATGATTTGCTCGATGAGCCTCTGCCTTACAAAACCTATGGCGGGAAGTTCATAGAGACACTTGCCAAACAACAAATGAACCTGGCAATGAGGCTGCCTGTCACCATAGCCGGAGCATTGATGCCCGATGCACATGCCGGATACGGATTACCTATCGGTGGCGTACTGGCTACGGACAACGCAGTTATCCCTTATGCTGTGGGAATGGATATCGGCTGCCGGATGAGCCTGACAGTATTTGATGCCAAAGCCGACTATTTGAAAAGATACTCGCACCAGATAAAGGAGGCGTTAAAAGCTTATACTCATTTCGGCATGGATGGCGGTCTGCCTTTTATGCAGGAACATGAAGTGACGGAACGGGAAGAATTTCAGATGACGCCGCTTTTAAGGGATTTGCGCGGCAAAGCCATCCGGCAATTGGGAAGTTCCGGCGGCGGAAACCATTTCGTGGAATTCGGAGAGCTTCTTTTGCAGGAAAGTAATGCGTTGGGACTGCCGGAAGGTAATTATGCGGCATTGTTGTCGCACTCCGGCTCACGCGGATTGGGAGCAGCTATAGCGATGCACTATAGTCAGATAGCACGTGAAGTTTGCAAGCTTCCACGCGAAGCACAGCATTTCGCCTGGCTGGATCTAGACTCAGAAGAAGGGCAGGAATATTGGATGAGCATGAACCTGGCAGGAGACTATGCCCGTGCCTGCCACGAACAAATACATCTGAATCTGGCAAAGGCATTAGGTCTGAAGCCGATAGCAAATGTGAACAACCATCACAACTTTGCCTGGAAAGAGGAAATTGCTCCCGGACGCACTGCCATCGTGCATCGTAAAGGGGCAACTCCCGCACAGGCAGGACAACCGGGACTTATCCCCGGCAGCATGGCAACTCCCGGTTATCTGGTAGTGGGCAAAGGGGTGGAAGAAGCTTTGCATTCCGCCTCGCACGGTGCCGGAAGAGCCATGTCCCGCCAAAAGGCAAAAGATAGTTTTACACAATCGGCTATGAAGAAATTCCTTTCACAAGCTGGAGTAACCCTGATTGGCGGCAGCATTGAAGAAATGCCATTGGCTTATAAGAACATCGAACGGGTGATGCAAACCCAGGAAACATTAGTAAAGGTGCAAGGTAGATTTACGCCCAGCATCGTAAGAATGAACAAAGAATAAGAAAGAAGTAACTTATGTTATCAGAAAAATATGGCCGCACTTATCACTATCCGTTTTCTCCCGGAACGACCAGTGACGACCGCATCAATCATACGTATTGGGAAGATATCCAACAGATAGGAACCCTGATACACACCGAAAAGCTGGACGGAGAAAATAATTGTCTGAGCTGCCATGGTGTATTTGCACGCTCGCATGCAGCACCCACCACCTCACCGTGGACCCGGGAACTGCGCGAGCGCTGGGAACTAATGAAAAATGATTTGGGAGATATCGAGATATTCGGCGAGAACCTGTATGCCGTACATTCAATAGAGTATCGCAAACTGGAAACACATTTCTATGTATTTGCCGTGCGCTATCTGGATAAGTGGCTGTCATGGGAAGAAGTAAAATTCTATGCCGCGTTGTTTGATTTGCCAACGGTGCCTGAGTTAAAAATAGATTCTGTGAAAGATTTTACACAGGCATCACTTCAACAACAGGTCATCAGTCTGGCACAAGAACCGAGCGTATTCGGTTCACGCGACCCGCAAACCGGAATGGATTGTACCCGTGAAGGTGTTGTCACCCGTAATATTAGTGAATATCCCGTTAGTGAATTTGCCCGCAACGTATTCAAGTATGTACGCAAAGGGCACGTAAAAACCGATGAGCACTGGACGCGCAACTGGAAACGCGCCCGTCTCATTTGGGAATCAGGAAAGGAGAAACAAAATGAGTTGGAAACTGACAGATAATAAAGATTGGCTCTCACTGGAACAGCAGTTCCGGTGGGTGCAAGATATGAACAATGTAGCGCAACATCGCTTACACCATGAAGAAGGTGATGTAGCCATACATACCCGCATGGTATTGGAAGCTTTACAGCAGCAACCGGATTATCAAGCTTTATCCATGACCGAACAGGAAGTCTTATGGACTGCCGCACTGATGCACGATGTGGAGAAACGCTCCACATCCGTGGATGAAGGGGAAGGGCAAATCACCTCCAAAGGCCATGCCAGATGTGGTGAATATACAGTACGCACCATACTTTACAAGGATGTCCCCGCCCCATTCCATATTCGAGAAACGATAGCCGCCCTGGTGCGCTATCACGGTTTGCCGATTTGGGTTATGGAACGGGAGAATCCTGCGAAGAAGGTATGTGAAGCATCCCTCAGAGTGAATACACGCATGCTGAAAATGCTTTCTGTGTCGGATATTCAGGGACGCATCTGTAGAGATAAGGCAAGTCTGATGGAATCAGCCGAACTCTTTGAAATGCTTTGCCGTGAACAGGATTGCTGGGGAACAGCACATGATTTTGCAACCAATCATGCCCGCTTCCATTACTTCCGAACGGAAAACAGTTATATAAACTACGTCCCACATGACGATTTCAAATGTGAAGTAACTTTGCTCTCCGGTCTTCCGGGGATGGGGAAAGATTATTATCTCAGCACCTTGTCACAGGATATTCCAGTCATCAGCCTCGATGCTATCCGTCGGAAATGCAAAGTCAGCCCGACGGATAAATCCGCCAATGGCAGGGTTGTTCAGGAAGCTAAAGAAGAGGCACGCAATTACTTGCGTAAAGGGCAGAGCTTCGTATGGAATGCGACCAACATCTCACAACAAATGCGCTCCCAACTGATTGATTTATTCATCACCTATGGAGCCAAAGTGAAGATTGTTTATATCGAAAAGCCCTATGAAGTGTGGCGCAAGCAAAACCGTGAACGGGAATTCATGGTTCCCGAGCCTGTACTGGATGCAATGCTCGGCAGACTGGAAATTCCACAGTTGACGGAGGCGCATGAGGTGGTATATCTTACTTTATAAAGCTGTACTCACAACCCTTGTTTCAACCATTTACCTCAATCGAAGCACAATACTTGCCGAAAGATAGGGGGAAATCTGGAAACAAGGGTCATTTTCCCTTCCCATCGCTTTAAAGAATGCCGACAGGCTTCTACCATCGTAGTATGCAGTACGTATAGCATTAAAACCTATCGTGATGGGAACAGAAATGCGCTTAGCAATTTTGAGTTCAGGGCGGAAGCCAACAACAATGTATTGATGCGTAAAGATTTTATCATCTCCATCCAGCTCAGTCAAAGCCATTTGCCCACCCATTTCTGTGATGAAACTAATATTGAACACCTCGTTCACATTATACCCCACTGACAGATTAACCCCATCCATCGCTGAGAAGTTACAGGTCAGCTTACGCCCATAATTCCAATTAACATATAAAGCAGGAAACGCCATAGGATATCCAAATGCATTGTTCAATGCCACACCGGCACCCAATTCCAGATTGGGAAGCATACGTCTGATAAAGACGACTCCCGCACTACCCAATACATTTCTGAATCTCAGGTGCGAAAACCGGGTATCATCCGTGTACACTCCTACTCCCACAGTTGCCATCATCGACCACCTTTGACTTAAAGGGCGGATGTGAAACAATGCCATTTGCAAGTTCATGATTTCAGATAATACCAGAGGTTCCGTAAAGTTCTTATTGTCAAGAGATACATAAGCGCCCGAAAGTCCGATGCCCCATACCGTCGGTTGGTTATTCTCATTCACCCTCATGGATAAGGGGAGATTAGCGGTTCCCTGATAAGTCAAAGCGGAACCTTTGCTGCTGCCCACTTTCTGATTATGTTCATCCCGATAGCTCGATGTCCCGAAATACTCTGTTGTGAAAGAAATCTGCGCTATGCTTTCCACAGAAACCAGTAGCAACAAGATTGTTGTAATAGATATCAATTTCATTTTCATTCTTCTTTTTAATGATTTTACGCCACAAAGATTGGCAATACCAAGGCGAACAAAGAAATCTTTTTGACGAACCACCGGTTTGCCTGTGACGAAATGAATAGGCGACAAACTTTTTATCCTTTATCTTTGCAACATGAAAAAGGATATGACATTAAAGCCACGGCAACTTCCCACTGTTTTCTGGTCACTCATTGCCGGCACATTCTGGATACAGTTTCTCAATATGTCCGCCAATGTATATGAAGCGACACTTCTCGCCGCCTGCATTTGTGGCAGCTACATACTGATGAACCACTATCTATGCAATCATTTGCTAAAAAAAGCAATACGCACCAAACAGATGAAACGTTTCTGGCTACTATTCATAGCGCTTTGTATTCCTACAAGTTTGGCAGTGGCTTCTTACTTCGTCCTGTTCCAATATCTTGAACATATAAGCGTATTCCCTCCATCCGATATTTTCATAGAAGGAAAAGAAAGTCTTCTGGAAAATGCCACCCTCTTACTTCCCGGCACATTGGTAATCAACCTCGCCTTTTGCGGCTTGCGCTTCTACTCGGAAAACCTTCAACTGGAGAAAGAGAAATCACAATTCATATTTCAGACATTACGGCAGCAAATCACACCACACTTCATGTTCAACGTACTGAACCACATAAACATACTAATGCAGGATAATGTGCCATTGGCTTCTTCACTGTTAGAAAAATATTCGGATATCCTGCGCTATCAGCTATACAACAGTCAAAAAGAATACATCAGCCTGGAACAGGAAATACAGTTCCTGCAAAACTATATCGCAATAGAAAACATACGCTGGGAAGACAAACTGACCGTCGGCACCGAATGGCAGGTAGAAGACGGTACTATCGAATTTCCACCCCTATTATTGCTGACATTCATAGAGAATGCCTTTAAGCACGTATCGCACACGCCAACAGAGAAAGGACAAATATACATACGACTTGAACAATGTAACCGTCATATCCATCTTGAAGTCACCAATTCCAAATCGCCCTATTCCAGCCGGGCAGGCACAGGGCTGGGCTTGGCAAATACAACCAAACGACTGGATATCCTCTTTCACAAGAAATATCAATTGTCCGTCAACGAAACAGAAACAAAATATCAAACTTTACTGAACATTGAGCTATGAAAGAACCCCTTGAACCGCAGCCTCTGAAATGCCTCATCGTAGACGATGAACAAATCGCCATCAAAGGTATTGCAAACCACATTGGCAAACTGGACTTCCTCACAGTGACCGCCACCTGTGCCTCCGCGTTGGAAGCAAGGGAGATATTAGAAAGCCAGTCCATTGACCTCATGTTTCTGGACATCAACATGCCCTATCTTTCCGGTATTGATTTCTTGAAATCACAGGAAGAAGCGCCTCTGACCATACTAACCACTGCTTATTCCGAATATGCCTTGGAAGGCTACCAACTGAATGTTGTCGATTATCTGTTAAAGCCCATCTCTTTCCAACGCTTCTTTCAGGCAACCACTAAAGCTGCCCATGCTTTCAAGACCCAATTGTTATTGCAAAACAGCAACCTAACGGAAGCCACCAAAGAGATGTACATCAGGCAAGGAGACGCTTTCACCCAAATATTCTGGAAAGATATATTGTACGTGGAAGGAATGCAGAATTATCTGAAACTACACTTCAAAACCAAAACTCTCATCATTCACCAGACCATGACTTCACTGGAAGAGATGCTGCCACAAAGTTCTTTTTTCAGAATACACAAATCCTTTCTGGTAAACCTGTCGCATATCGATTCCATCGCCAAAGGAAGAGTGTTCATCAACGGGAAGGACCTTCCCCTCTCAGCACAAAGGCGGGAAGAGTTACTACAAACAGTAGTTTACAAGAATCTTCTCAGCAAATAAATTTTAAGTCCATTCCTCACGAACAATAACCTTTTGAACAAGTATTCAAAAAATTAGATTTATCTTTGCGCCGATTTTACGGCCAAAACACATTTATCATGAGAAAGCTTGTCAAATTAGTTATAACCCATACTTGCGTATAAAGTCAGATGAAAAAGATTGTAAATGTCCCGTCAAAGCAAAGCCTTCTCCGGGAAACGAGAGATTATGTGATGATTGCCCTGGGATTGATTCTTTATGGTATCGGCTGGACGGTATTCCTATTGCCCAATGACATAACCACCGGAGGAGTACCGGGCATTGCCTCTATTGTTTATTTTGCTACAGGTTTTCCTGTGCAATATACTTATTTCAGCATCAACTTAGTTTTACTGCTGCTCTCCATCCGCATCTTGGGATGGAAGTTCAGTATCAAAACTGTATTTGCGGTGTTCACGCTGACATTCTTCCTGTCCGTGATACAGAAACTGGCAGGCGGAGTGGTGTTGTTGCACGACCAGCCTTTCATGGCGTGTGTCATTGGCGCATCCCTCTGCGGAGGCGGTATCGGCATCGCTTTCTCCTCCAACGGAAGTACGGGCGGAACGGATATCATCGCTGCCATCATCAACAAATACCGTGACATCACGCTGGGGCGGGTGATGCTGGTCTGTGACCTGATTATCATCTCTTCCAGCTACTTTGCATTGAAGGATTGGGAAAAGGTGGTTTATGGTTATGTAACCCTCTACATTTGTAGTTTTGTGCTCGACCAGGTGGTGAACAGTGCACGGCAATCGGTCCAGTTTTTCATAATCAGTGAGAAATATGAAGAAATAGCCCGGCACATCAATGTATATCCGCACCGGGGAGCTACCGTAATCAACGCTTCAGGATTCTATAGCGGCAAGGAACAGAAAATGTTGTTCGTACTCGCCAAGAAGCGGGAATCGACCATCATTTTCCGGTTGATAAAAGATATAGACCCGAATGCCTTTGTATCGCAGAGTGCGGTTATCGGGGTATACGGGGAAGGATTTGACAGAATAAAGGTGAAGTAATTCTTATCTTCAATAAACAAACTATTCAGCAGAAACGAATTTATCTTCTTTCCACACATAAACAACAGGACGGCGGAGATACGGTTTCAGTTTCTCTGCCGTTTCTTTATCCATATAATCCGGTGTAGTAAAAGTGAAAGTCAATGTATTATCCTTTGCAGAAAGATTGGCTTTCATCAGCAGCATATCCGCCTTTTCGCCTGCATCTCTCACCTCATAGTCCAATAAAGTATCGGGCAATGACAGGAAGTCTTTCATTACCGGAAGCGCCAGATAAGAAGAAGCCGGCAGTTCTTCCCAGTTTGTTGTATAGAAATGCACATCACTGTCGCATGCTGGGGCGCAAGCTGTAGCTACAACACAAATCAGCTTCGTGGTGTCATTCATTGCCAGCAACTTCATCTGCCAGGAACTCTGGGGTGTCATCTGTACGTTAATATAATCGGGAGAAAGTTCCGTCATTTCCGATTTACCCCCGAAACGGTTGGTTACTTCCGCTTTCATTTTACTTTCCAGGAAGTCGATGCAATCGGCACGATTCACGGAAGTGAGTAACGAACTGAGGCTATCGGGCATATTTTTGAAATAAGTTTTAGCTTCCTGAGCTTGCAAAGAGCACATCCAGGCACAAGCCAAACATAGGAACATTGTCAATTTCTTCATCATATTATTTTTCTGTTATTTCACATTCTATATTCTGTCATTTCAACTTCACGCATCAAAGCCAGGAGCACACTTCTTCAAGAAAGCGTGCATCTGTTGCGTCAAAGGTATTCAAATTCTCACTGTCTATATCAAGCACACCCCACACCTCTCCGTTTCCACGAACCAGCGGAACCACTATCTCCGAACGGGACAAGGAACTGCACGCTATATGTCCGGGAAATGCATCGACATCGGACACAACAAGTGTTTCCGCCTTAGCCCATGCCGTGCCGCAAACACCCCGTCCTTTCCTGATGCGTGTGCAAGCTATCGGCCCCTGAAAAGGACCAAGCACCAATTCTTCTCCTTTCACCAGATAGAAACCTGTCCAAAAGAATCCGAACGTCTCTTTCAGCGCAGCCGAAACATTCGCCAGATTGGCAATGAGGTCATCCTCACCCTCAATCAGGCTCTTTATCTGGGGAAGCAAAGTTTGATACTTTTCGGCCTTGTTACCGTTGCTGACGGATAAATCTTCTGCCATGATTATACTCCTAATACGATATGAGCATCAATATTCAGTTTTCTGCTCATCTCACGAGCCACCTTCAAAGTAGGCTCACTCCTTCCAGTAAGATAGTCACTAACCCGTGAAGTGCTCACTCCAAGTAATTCAGACAACTTAGCCTGATTGATTCCCATCTCATACATACGCAATTTTATCACATCAACCAAAGAGGGAACTTTGATTGGATAATGTTCGTCCTCATACTCTTCTACAAGCCCTGACAATAAATCCAGCTCAATAAGATTTTTATCAGTCAAAGGAGTATCATCATCAACTAATGGAAGAAGTTCTTCTATTCTCTCCATTGCCGCCTTATAGGCTATTTCACTCTGAATCTTTGCCATACCTAAACATTTTTAGCATCTATATTATCATAATCCGTATGAGTACCAATAAAACGAATTAAGACTGTCTTAATAGTAAATTTAATCACTACAATCAATCTATAATTATTGCCTCTAATATTGAATACATAGTGTTGATTGCCTACATTATCAACACTATTAAAGGTCTTTTTCATATCAGCAAAACATGTCCATTCTGCTTTCTTTACTTTCTGATACCAATCTTCAAGAGCAGTTTCAGCATCAGGATTTTCGGTATAATATTCAACTATTTTACTTTTAGCAATTATTCTCATTACTCGCACGATTTGCACAAAGGTATATGTTTAATTTTGAAAAACAAAATATTTTATTATCTTTCAAAACTATTAATATAAGATGCTTCTTACTTTTTCTCTAAATCTTCCTTTTTTCAATAGTAATCAGTACTATTTGCTTCCCAAATACAGGAAGAACATTCCAATCAATACCAAAATGAGGTCGACAGCCTTACTTTTCAAATTCTTTTCACGGAAGAAGAGCGCTCCGAAAAGGAAGGATACCACTACACTGCCACGGCGAACCATTGAGACTATGGAAATCATGGAGTCTTCATAACTCAGGGCATAGAAATAGGCAAAGTCGGCGGCACTAAGGAAGACGGATATTAAGATAATAGTCCAGTCCCAACGGAAAGGCGTGCTTTCTTTCCGCTTGGGATACCATAGCAAAAGAATGATGGGGCACATGATAAACACCTGATAGACATTGTACCACGACTGCACAACCATAGGGTTGAACTGCTTCATCAGATATTTGTCATACAATCCGCTGATGGCACCGGTGATGGCGGCAAGCACAATGAAGAGTATCCATTTGTTATGCTTGAAGTCGATACCCTCTTTCTTGCCGGAACGGCTCAACATAAAGAAAGAAAGCACGGCAAGCATGACTCCAATCCACTGGTACAGGTTCAATCGTTCGCCGAATATCAACATAGCACCCACCAGCACCATTACAGGACGGGTAGCATTTATTGGTCCTACGATAGTCAGTGGTAAATGTTTCATGCCGAAATAGCCGAATATCCAGGAGGAAAGAACGATAAAGGACTTGATAACTATAAACTTATGAACTTCCCAGCCTACGATGGGTACGTCAAACATCGTTCCGCTAAGTGCAGGGGTAAAAGCGGAAATAAGTATGAAAGGAAGAAATATCATACTGGAAAACACCGTATTCAGGAACAGGACGGGAAGCACGGCATTGTCGCGCAATGACTTCTTCTTGAAAGCATCATAAAATCCCAGCAAGGTGGCTGAGACGAAGGCGAGTAATAACCACATATTAAATAAAAATTAAAAATTAAAAATTAAAAAAGGGCTTGGGGTAATAAGACTATTCCGGTTTACTACTTTGGGGAATTAACTGGTGATAAACAGTTCTTCCGGATAGGTGACGTCTACCAGAAACAGGGCATTGCCGGGGACGGAGGTACCGGCTTTGCAGCGGTCTTTCTGTTCGATGACACGGCGAAAACCATCAATAGTGAGCTTGCCACGCCCCACTTCAAGTAAAGTACCTACTACTGCGCGAACCATATTGCGCAGGAAACGATCGGCCTGAATGGTGAACACCCAGGTTACATCATCTACCTGTGTCCAGGCAGCGTGCATGATGCGGCAATTATTTGTTTTTACGTCCGTATGCAACTTGCTGAAACTGGTGAAATCCGTATAATCAAACAAAATACGGGCAGCTTCGTTCATTCGCTCAAAGTCCGGCGCCTGAAAAAGACGGCAACGATATTGGCGGTTGAAGGGAGACTTGGCTGTAGTCACGTAGTATTTATACATGCGGGCTATTGCGTCAAAGCGGGCATGGGCATCAGGCTTCACTGCACGAATACGGTAGATAGAAATGTCTGGTGGCAAAAGACGATTCAGCTTATCGGTAAAAAAGGCGGTATCAAGCGGCTCGTCACTATCAAAGTGGGCTACCATCAGGGAAGCATGCACCCCGGCATCGGTACGCCCGGCACCAATAACCTCTACTTCACGGCGCATCAGTATGGCAAGCGCACGCATCAGACACTCTTGTACACTGTCTCCGTTGGGTTGTATCTGCCAGCCGTGGTAGGCGGTTCCGTCGTAAGCTAAATAAATAAAATACCGTTGCATACTCTTTTGCTTTCATTTTCCGGGCGCAAAGATAGCGCAAACCCCAAAAGAAATGAAAGAATACGTCAACAAATCTTGCTTCCATTGTTTTATATATGTACCTTCGTCACTAATTTACTATCATATAATAAAATAAATCTTGAATAATACAAACATGGAACGTGAAACTGCAAGATTATTAAAAAATACTGCTATTTGGATGATCCTTATTCTCATAACAGGAGGCAGTATCGGTTTAACAGAAAGATTCTTTGGTAAACCAGCCTCTCTCATTGTAGGCGCATCAATTCTCTCTGGATTCATGTATTGGGATTTTCTAAAAAGAAAATCAGCAGAAGACACCACCAGGCAAATCTTTGAACTTTTAAAGGCCAACCGAAAGAACAGTCTAACAACCCCACCACTCGGAAAGACAACTGATTTCAAGTTTCAAACTTCATCAGTCGACTACTGGTTCTCAATATCACCCCAACAAAAGTGCCACATCCTATTCTTAATGAATTTTATATTAATCAGCGATTCTTATGAAGAAATACACCACAAAATTTTCAAAGAGATACAATCATTCATCGCTGAACATCCGGAATATAAAGATACCATACTACTCCACCAAAATTCTTTATTCAATGACATTTGGGATTGTTCTATAAGCTGCGAAGCAGACAAACTCATATCTAAATCCCAGCTCTTGCTTATAGGGAATTTTCTGAGAAGTATAGAAGATAAATATCTTCATTCCGTAGAGACTTACCTTAGTTTCTATGATCGTTACGAAGATATGATTTACTATGTGCGTTATATGAATGGCACAGCTATAGAGTCATATATAAAAGATGAAGAAAATAATATCTGGGGAATACAGGATGTATTGGACGATGAATATTTCACATTAGCTAGATTACACAAACAATTAAAATCCGGAATGATAAACATAACCCCATCTTCTTTAGAAGAGTTTGCCCTAATGAAAGAGAACGCTATTTGTGAAATAGATTGAGCCGTCACTTTTTTCTGCAAAAAAACGATAGTATATAGACAAGAACTCTCTTTTCTTTTTTATACTTTTGTGCCCACATAAAAACAATTCCAAACAATATGCAACAAGTATACAGTAAACTTCCGCTCTTATTTTTAGCAATAATCATCACCAGCACTTCCCTTGCCGGATGCAAAAAGAAAGATATGTCCCTCAAACTAAACGAGCCGCGAAACATTAAAGGAGTAATCAGTTACAGACGGACCTTCGGCGACTTGAATGAAGCGCATCTGAATGTTGCACAAGCCATAGGCATTGCCCCCATCGCTTCGCGCAAGGATGCAGAAAGCATGAAAGAGAAATTGCATCATATAGAGACAAACGATTTATATAAGGTGGATTCTCTCACGCACTCCATCCCTTATCTGATTCCGAGTGCAGCACAATTGCTCGATACCATCGGCAGCAATTTCCTAGATTCGCTCACAGCAAAGGGACTGAATCCGAATAAAGTTATCGTGACTTCTGTACTTCGCACCCAGGATGATGTAAAACGCCTGCGCCGCCGTAACGGAAATGCCTCTGCAAACTCTGCACACTTCTACGGAACAACGTTCGATGTAAGCTGGAAGCGCTTTCAGAAAATAGAAGATGAAGATGGACGCCCCTTGCAGGATGTCAGTGCGGATACTCTGAAACTGGTTCTCTCGGAAGTGCTGCGCGACCTGCGAAAAGCTGAGAAATGCTACATCAAGTACGAGTTAAAACAAGGATGCTTCCACATTACGACGAGAGGAAAGGGATAAAGGATTAATAGTATTTTTCAATACCACCAAATCCTGTTATTATTCTATTGTCTTTCGTTTTATTGATAAAGTTGTTTAATCGTTTTTCAAATTCTTCCGGTCGTTTCCTTGCTGCTTCAATATATGCAATTCGGATACGCTTATATGCATCAGAGAAAAGTTGATAATTTTTCCATGTGATCTTATCTTCTTTCAATCTGTCAATTATATCATCGGGGAAAACAAAAGGAACAGACAAAACATTTCGTATTTTATCCTCAAACTTAGGGTGTATCATTTTATTGTCCAGTAACCACTTAAGTCTTTCTTTATTGGCCTGCGAGTATGTACTTTTAGGATTTCTGGGCGTGAAATGCTGAATTTTATGTTCTTTGTCAAGCGCCTTTATTGTACTGTCAATCCACTCGAAGCAAAGGGCTTCTTCAACAGCATCGTTGTAGGTAATACTTTTTTCGCCCGAAGACTTACTGGGAAATACAAACCAGACATCACTGGCAGTCTCAAAGTTGTCAGTCAACCACTTTCGCCAATCTTCCCTATTTTCAAAATATCTTATTTCTGTTGACATAACAACTCCTCCAACATAACCATTTTACACTTCTCCTCATTCCTCCATCATCCTCCACGCTAACGGCAAGCAGTTCACAATGTCCCCTGCCGTCATTCCCATCATTCCCTGCTTCTTGCGGGCGATGTCTCCGGCAAGACCATGAACATACGTAGCCAGGCAAGCTGCATCCTGCGGCGCATATCCCTGGGATAATAACGCAAGCACAACGCCTGTCAGCACATCACCACTGCCTCCTGTTGCCATGCCGGGATTACCTGTCGTATTAAAATAGCACTTCCCTTGCGGAGTGATAATAGCAGAATACGCACCTTTCAGCACAATATATACCCCTGCCGTCCGTGCCAGTTCACGTGCCTTCGTCAGCCGCTCGTAAGAGTCCTGACACTTTCCTACCAAGCGTTCCAGTTCCTTGGGATGAGGCGTAAGTATGCTGCCTTTTGGCAAACGGCTGATATAATTGCGGTGTCCCGCCAACACATTCAGTGCATCAGCATCCACCACCATAGGTGTCTGACAAGCATCTATCTGCTCCAATACCGCCGCCTCGGTTTCTTCCGACTTTCCCAGTCCCGGCCCGATACCTACCGCCTGATACTCATCCGTATCCGTAGGACAGGCAAAACAAGTATCGCTGGGATCCATTTCCGTCATTGCCTCCGGAACAGAAGTTTGCACAATCATGTTGTTGCAATAAGGCACATGCACTGTCAGCAATCCTACTCCGGAACGCAGGCAGGCCTTTGCAGCAAGTATGGACGCTCCTGCCATTCCTTGCGCCCCCGCAATGAGCAAAGCCCGTCCGAAGTCTCCCTTATGGGCAAACTTATTGCGTGTCTTCAACAAATACTGCATATCTTCCCCTTCCAGCAAGAAATAGTCCGTATCCGTTTCCTCTATTGCATCTTCACTCAGACCGATATCCAGCAATTCCCATTCGCCCACGAACTCCTGGTTCTCTGCAAAAAGAAAAGCCAACTTCGGCAATTGCAGACTTAGCGTCACATCTGCACGAACAATATTCGCCCGGATATTGAACGTATTCTCTTCTCCCATCAAGCCCGAGGGAACATCAATAGCCACTATCCGTGCCGGCGAAGCATTGATATACTTCACCACGGCAGCAAAACCACCGCTCAACGGCTTGTTCAGTCCGCTGCCAAACAGTCCGTCAATCACCACATGGTCATCCGTCAGCACAGGCGGCACGAATTGTGAGGTCACTTCGTGGAAATCTACATTCTCCACATCCGCAAGTCGCTCCTTATTCGTCTCGCAATCGGGAGAAAGCTCTCCCTTGGTATTAAACAAATAAACCGAGACTTTATAGCCTTTCTTTGCCAGCAAACGGGAAACTGCCAGCGCATCACCACCGTTATTGCCCGGTCCGGCAAATACCGTAAACGGTGTTTCTGCGTCCCAACGTTCGGCAATAGCCTTTGCTAATGCCAATGAAGCACGTTCCATCAGGTCAATGGAAGCAATCGGCTCATTCTCTATGGTGTAAGCATCCAACTCTTTGATGCTTTGGGTAGGAAATATTTTCATTATGTTTTTTTTATAAAAGTAGTTCAGAAAGTACTAACATGCACAGGTTGGTAACACTGTTTATAGAACAAAGATAGACTATTTATGAGAGATAAGCAAGAAAGAATTAAAGAGAATAAGTAGTGCTTTTCCATTCCCGCTTTTGTTCTATACCTCTTCTCCACCTTACCAATTTCGCATCTTCTTCGCTTCTATACAGAAGTTAGATAAGCGAAGGGGGTAAGAAGAGAGTACGAAGAGGATATGATGAAGCTAAGAGGCGGGTAATATTGTTCTGTTTATCCTATTTTGCATGTACGCAAATACTGCATCGGCGTCTCACCGGTATATTTCTTGAAATCCTTGATGAAATGATTCGTATCACTATAACCGCTTTCCGCAGTAATACCAGACAAATCTTTCTGCACCAGAAAAGCGGTATAAGCATTGATGAACCGTTGCAAAGAGGAATACAGTTTGGGCGTCATGCCCATAGCCTCAGAAAAGTTCCGTTCCAGCCACTTGTAGTTGACGCCTAAGTGCGACTTCAATTCATCGATAGACAACATTCCTTTATGCAGTCTGATGTAATGAATAGCCTCATCCAACAGCTTATTGGAGTTTCCCTCCGTTGATATTACACCCCGAAGGTAGGTTTCTATAAGTTGTATCTTCTCTCCTGCCCCGGTACATTGCTGCATATCTTTCAGCAGGGCATCCGCACCACCCAGTACGGATTTTAAATTCCAAAACGGGCGGGTATTGAAATATCGGGCATTCAACCCTGATAAACGGTAGAAAGATGCTGGTTTAAACCGCACTATCAACAAATAAGGCACTTGTCCGGAAAGGCGGATGGACATCCTGGCAAAAGACCTTGTACTGAACCAGCCAGAGTTAAAACTTGAAATAACATTATTATACTCTAATTCCACCCTGTCCTCTGCCATCGGCAAGAACGCCAGCATAGGTGTGCCGTCATTATATGCCAAGGTATCCGCCAGATTACAGCAAGGAAAGACATAGAAACTGTCAATGTATTCCTGCAAATCTTCTGAAGGGGCAACTGCTTCTATCTCTTTTACAGAGACAAAAGACTGTGATATGATATGTTCCAATAAACTCACCGGCATGCTACAAAAATACGCAAATATTGCATATCCCGAAACAGGCTGGCTAAAATTTACCATAAAGACTGATAGAGACAGACAATCTTGATCTCTCATAATAATTTTAGGAAACTATCTGCCATACATGGATAACTCAATAGACATCACAACCAGAATTATTTCAAGCTCCAAGTGCATTTTTTGCATTTTATGACTCTAAAATAGCACGTTAAACAATATAAATTAGTAGATTTGTTTTTTTTATAGGAAATAGCATATTAGTAGAAACCTGAAGAGATATAGGTGTGATAAGGGCGACTATCTTATATGTAAAGTTTTAGCTGAGTATACTATGAAACATATTAGTAAAGTTATCTTAGTACTATTGTGTATTTTGCTGTCCTATCCATTTTATGGAATGGCACAAAACATAAAATCTTTTGATTTTAAAGGAAACTTTTTCTATAATACAATTACTTCCATTGAGCAAGATACGTTAGGGTTTATGTGGCTAGGTTTGGATAACGGTGTCTTTCTTTTTGATGGCTATTCTCTTCAGCCATTAATTCATTCAATGACAAGCGACCGTTATGTTAATTTCTTAAGCCACAGAAAAACAACATTGTATATAGGAACCAATGAAGGACTTTATGCCTACGACTATATAAATAACCAATCTGACCTTTGTTCTTCATTGTTGAAATCCAAAAATATTATAGCTTATCAGTGTAACAGCGATTATCAAGTTGTAGCTACAGACAGAGAGGTTTTCCTCTTTGACTATAACTGGAATTTCATCCACAAAATAACCATATATAAGGAAGCACTGAATAATCATATTACCTCTATGGTGATTTATGGAAATCAAGAAGTCTTATTGGGCACGGAATCCGGTTTGGTGATCATTCATATTGGAAATGACGGTAAAACGAAGACCAACACTTTATATAGTGGAGACAAAATTGTTCAATTATTTATTGATAGCCGTAAGAAACTATGGATATGCCGTGGCGAAGAAATATTATATAGCAACATAGATACTTTGGATTCTGTGGGAATATCAGGATTTAAGCATATTGCCTATAATCATGAAGTTATCTCCTTCTTCGAATACGCAAATCAAGTGTGGGTGGGAACCAGGGGATATGGTATTTCTATATATGAATATGACCATAGCGGAAAGGCAGTCTTGAAAAATAAATTATTAATAGATAAATCAGGAGATAGCGAACTGAAAAACACTATTAATAAAATTTATAAAGACAAGAAATCCAGAATTTGGATATGTACATTAGAGGGAGTATATTTATACAATGATGAATCCTCCAATTTTCATGTCATCAAGCATAGTAAAAATGGAAAGAATGTTCTGTCCAGCAATATTATTTCTTCCATATACTGTGACGATGATTACTTATGGTTAGCCACATCCAATGGAATTAATAAGATAAAGTGGAACAATAAAAACGACTATACTATTACGCAATATGTTGACCGGAGAAATACAAATGACATAATGGCTGGTAATAAAATTCAGTGCATCACCAAATTCAAAGATCAAACCTTCTTGATCAGCACGAAAAACGCAATCAAATTTTTCGATTCGGGAAGATGCCTTTTTTATGACGACCAATCACTGAATGTTGCTTTAGAACAATATGGAATGCGATATGTACGTTCCATATTCAAGGACTATTACAATAATATCTGGCTTGCATTCTCCGAAGGTGGGGTTGGTAGCATCAATGCTTCAACCGGCATATTCACCAGATTAGACTATCCGGAAAAGGTGAAAGGCAAACACAGAGCCATTTGTAGGGACAGCAATGGAAACATTTGGCTTTCATCAGACAATGATGGGTTATATCGCCTACAACTGGACGATGATTTGAAAGTTATAAGTACGAAACTATACCCTAGAAATATGTTTGGTGGATCGTGGATAACGGCAATATATATAGACCATCAAAAAAGAATATGGGCTGGAACAGCAAACGGATTATATAGATACAACATTGAGCAAGATAAGTTTACCAGATTAGAATTCCCATATTCAAGAAAGAGTTCCTATATTGGGGCTATTATACAGGATAATATGGAGAATATATGGGCGGTTAGTTTACACGGTATTTATAAGATCAATCTAGAAGATTTGATTGTCTATTATGAATTGAATGTAAATCAAGATATTGTAAAGACATGGTATATTTTGGGAACATGCGTCAACCGCAATGGAGAAATATTCATAGGAGGAGTAAATGGACTCAACTTTTTTAATCCTACTCAATTGACACCAGACACTTATCCGCATAATGTCTATATATCCGGCATAAAACTTCTGAATAAAGAGAATTTTTCCGATGAGAAGAAAAATCGCTTGCACGAGATCAATAATTCGGGCAAGTTAGTGCTATCGTATAAAGATACTCAATTTTCCTTATCTTTCAGCTCTCTCTATTATAAAGATCCGCTAAAAATAGAGTATGCCTATATGTTAGAGGACTTTGATAAAGACTGGATTATTACAGACGCATCAAGAAATAACGCTTCTTATTCCAATTTAACTCCCGGCACATACACTTTTAAAGTAAAATCAACTAATGCTTCGGGTATCTGGATGGACAATATACGGACTATTGAGATTGTGGTAGAAAAGGCACCATGGAGAACTTGGTGGGCCTACTCCTTATATGTAAGCATAGTTGCAGGCATTTTACTATTAGTTGTCCGAAACTTTAATTTAGGTTCTAAATTGCGGCACAAGGATGCTTTATCTAAGTGGAAATTAGACTATTACACTCGTTTGTCATATGGTTTTAAGGTACCCTTAACTCTGATTTATGCGCCTCTGCAATATTTACTAAAAAATTATGACCAGTTGACAAATACAGATGTTAAGTGTATGCTACATACGATGTCAGGCAATGTATTCAAATTGTCGGAACAAGTATCGAAATTGATGGAGTTCAAAAAAGTATCCTTGGGAGAATATGATGTACAGTTATCAAAAGTAGATGTTATTCCTGTTATCCAAGGAATTTGTAATTTATTTCTAGATGAGTTTGCCACCAAACATGTAACTTATTCAATAGAAGGAAATGTGACTTCTGTTACAACTATCATAGACATAACTAAGATAGAAGTAGCTCTATATAATATTATGGAAGATGCTATTTCCTATATAATAGATAATGGTAGGGTTGAGGTGAAATATATGCTTGACTCCCATGATTACAGGCTGAACGTAAGTATTATTGCATCCCGAAGTGGAGAAGGTGAGTCTAATGTACAAGAGTTAAACACTCGCTTTTTAATTGCATACGATTATCTAAAAGTGCATCATAGCGAACTATCCATACGTAATATCGAAGGAAACCGGATGAGGGAATATATTTTCGACTTGCTATTAGGCGACTCTCATTATAGTGCAAGAGAAATGAAAACATTGGATAAAGCACAATCTGTATCGCTGTTATTACCTGTAATTGTTCAAAAAGATAGAACTGTGGATGAATTGAATATTGATTCGGATAAAACTTTGCCAGTGATTTATCTGTATGAGGGAGACAAGGACATAGACCTCTTCATAAAGTCTGTTTTCCAAAATAAGTTTAACATATCACTAAACACAGCTGCTACCGACATAAAGCACATACTCGACAAAATACCTTCTCTAGTTATTTTTGATGTGGTGAAAGAAGACGACTATAAATTTGAGTTATGTCGCAAAATGAAGGAATACCAGATATTATCAGCAATACCCGTCATTTTCATTTCCTCACTTTCTTCTGAAATAACGGAGCAGAAGGCATATGAAGCAGGGGCTGATGTGTTTATTGCAAAGCCATTCAATGTAGCTAGCCTGGATGCAAGAATAAGACAGCTGCTTGATGTACGTACGGCAATCAAAGAGAACATTCGGAAAGAGTTGATTATAGATCCTAAAGAAGTACTTATCACATCAGATGACGACAAATTCGTTGCTAATATCATCAACGTTATAGAAGATAACATAGCAGATGTTGAGTTTAATATTGATAAATTGGCTAGTTTATTAAACATAAGCCGCTCTACTTTATATCGAAGAGCTATGGAAATCACAAATTTGTCACCAAGTGATTTAATCAGAAAAAGGCGCATGCGGCGGGCCGCAGAGCTGTTAAAACAAACTTCTCATCCTGTCTCAGAAATATGTTATATGGTTGGATATTCAGATCAACGCTATTTCGGACAAAGCTTTAAGAAAGAGTTTGGTATGACTCCGAAACAATATTCTATTCAGAAAAAGGTATAGGAACAGAATTACCTGTTTGACATCCGCAGATATTCTTCAGATATAGCAATTATTTACTATTATAAATCTGTGTCATCTGCGGATGAAATATCATATAGATACTCTTTTATTTTCTTTTTTACAAGAAAAACTCTTATTGTGGAAAGTCTTTTTCAAAATCAGAAATATTAATCCAATCTGCCGGTACTCGTTCTCCGTTCCTTATCCTGTGCCAAAAGTCATGGGCTTCGCTGGTGTCCGGATATTTATCAAAGATATCCCCCTTATTATACATTCGCGGATCTTTTTGATCCAATAATCGTCTGGTCATTTCTTCTTCCATTCTATCTTTTATGCAAGCATATTCCTTCTTTTGAATCAAATTGACCATGCAATTAGGATCCTTTTTTATATTATATAATTCCTCCGCTTCCCGTTTCCCAAAAGACAGTTGCCATAAATATTTTGTTTTGGGATTATGACGGGCTTTCAGAATCTCAGTTTTAGTAGGGCTACCGTCCACATTCATATAACCTGTTTCAGGATCACCTGCAGGCCAGCGTTCAGGTTTAAAGTTTTTAAGGTAAAGGAAGTCTCCTCTGATCAACCCACGGATAGGATATCCCTGATCATTGGGGCGACCTACATCATGCCGTTCTTTACCGATCATTACGTAATTGCGGTCTATCCCTGTGTTTTCATCTTTCAGCAAGTCAACAAAGTCTCTTCCAGTGATAGCTTGCATCCCTGATTGCATTTCACTTATACCTGCTATTTTCAAAATAGTAGGTGCCAAATCTATGACACTGATGTATTCATTGATCTGTCTTCCCGGATGTCTTATCCCGTTCTTCCACATGACTGCCATTGGGATGTGATTGGAGTTATAATACTCCTGTCCTTTACAACGTGGAAAAGGCATATTATGATCAGAAGTAACAATTATAACAGTATTGTCAAGTTCGCCAATTTCCTCTAAAGACTGAAGTATCAGACCTAAATGTTTATCAAAATGCTCTACTTCCACTGCATAATCCAGCATATCTCTTCTCACAACCTCATTGTCTGGCCAATAGGACGGTACAGAATCAATATCATTGATATTCTTCCCAAAGCGCTTAGAAGATCCATATTCATAGCCACGGTGCGGTTCAAGTGCTCCATACCAAAAACAAAATGGCTTAGACTTGTCCCAACTCTTTAGAAAATCGTTAAAATTGGCTGCATAATCACAATCAGAAATCCCCGTAGTTGGAGGCGTAAGTTTACGTTTGTTCCATACCTGCCCGGTGAGATTTCGGTTCTCACCTCTTGAATTGACAGCATATCCAGGTCCCCAACCCTTTCCCGTACAGCCTACATAATATCCATTATCAGCTAAAGCTTCCGGATAGGATTTAAATTTCTCAGGAAAGTTCGGCCAATGATTACAGGCTTCTTCCAACTGCCATGAATTTCTACCTGTAATCATAGCAGCACGTGAGGGTGCGGATTTGGCATTACATGTATACATATTATTAAACAAAAGTCCATTGCAAGCTACAGTATCAAATGCAGGTGTATTTATCCATGGAACCCCATAAGCACTCATATGACCTGCATCATCAGCTACACAAAACAAAATATTGACCCTAGACGCAGTCTGTGCCGTCGCAATTGATACTTGTGCAATAGTTGCAACACTCAGTAAAGAAAGTATATGGATATTCATTGTGAGATATTTAAAAGTTAATGTTTTTATAGAATTCATTTATTACATACCATGCTTTTTTGCGATATCCTTGATCTGAAATTAACCCTTTTCGATTCCAACCATTTTGATTGAGCGGGTGAAAACGATAAGGAGAACGAAAATCAAACAAAATCCAAGGGGCTATACCTGTCAAATTAGGAATAGAGATAAACATTTCTAAATTGTCCTTATACAGCTGTTCCTGATATTCTTCACTCCAAGAACTCGCTACTGTAGCATCTCCAGACTGGCCGTATAATGCTTCTCCGCCAAATTCGGAAATAAAAAGCGGTTTATCTGGACAGATATTCCAGCTAATCTCAGACGGCTTAATTGGCCACGGATGATACCACCCCATGTATTTATTGATAGATACAACGTCCAGATATTCTGTAAGTGTATCCTCCAACTCAAATGTTTGGGTATCACCATTCCACTTCACCTTATCAAAAGCAGCAGTAAGCAAACGGGTGGTATCCATCTTTTGACAATTATTTATAATTTCTTTTAGAAAACTGTTACGCGACTTGGAGGGACTGGTTTCATTAGCAATTCCCCAAAATGTCAAAGCACATCTGTTTCTATCTCTCATTATCATTTCAGAATGCATAGTCAATGCTTTCTGCAGAGTTGCTTTACTAGTGAAATCTATATTTTGCCAAAGTGGTATTTCTTCCCACAGCATGAAACCCATTTTTTCAGCCAATCTTACGATGTACTCATTTTGAGGATAATGTGCCAGTCGTATCAAATTAGCTCCCAATGCCTTTGCTTCGGATAACAGAGCTACTGCGTCTTGCTGAGAGAAAGCTCTACCTTGTCTCTGAGCTATTTCTTCATGAAAACTGATACCCTTCATAAAAACAGGACTACCATTCAGATAAATTTGTTTCCCTTTGACATAAAGATTTCTAAATCCGAGTTCCTCTTTAATAGTATCGCTGCGAGTAGCCAGTTGAACCAGATATAGCTGAGGTGTTTGCGGTGACCAACGTTGTAACCGCTTAACTTTTATGGAAGCCTGCGCCATACCTGTACTATCTGTGCTCAACTGTCGAAGTACATTTAAAGCGGGAATAGTAATTCGGATATTTTCATTTACACGCTTTTCAGAAAGTTGTACTTTGACATGAACCAGATCCGGCTTATATTTGTCTAACTGTATAAAATAATGGTCAATATAGAGTTGGGGAGTTTTCACAATCATAACATCCCGAGTTATGCCGCCATAGTTCCACCAGTCATAGAGTAAAGCAGGTATCGCATCTTTATTTCTATAGTTATTAACCTCCAATACAAGAAAATTGTCTCCAGAAACAATACGGTCTGTTATATTTATCTGAAATGGAGTAAATCCTCCTTCATGTCCCCCCACTTTGGTTCCATTCAGATATACAGTGCATTGGTAATTTACTGCCCCGAAATATAGAAATACATTTTCGTCAGAACTCCTTTTTATACTGAAATGCCTTGCGTACCATACTGTACCTTCATAATATTTTAATTCCGGATATTGAGAATTCCAGTCACCCGGTACATTAAGCCGTACTCCTCCTTCAAAAGCATATTCTTTGAAATCGGACTTACTTTTTAAAGGTTTATCCTTATAGATGGAGTCTTTATGCCCATGCAGATAAGGATCTATGATTACATCCCATTTCCCATTTAATAGTACATATTTCCGTCCATATACGTTTGTCATAGCAAATTGGGCGCGTGCAATCTGTACTTGATTGCAGCAGACCCATAATAGTAAAAACAAATAAACCAATTTCTTTTTCATGGTAGTTGTTAAGTGTTGTTTATAAATAAAATGCAGGTTAGATTGTCTTAACCGTCCTAACCCGCATTCTTATATAATTGGCCGAAATACCTATTGCAACAGTTTCTTATATCTGAGTAACGCTTCTACATAATAATAATCGGCATACGTAAGTGGAGCATCAACTTCACTGTTTCGGGGTTTATTTCCCACTGAATGCTTAAGAATAAACCCACCATTTGTCTGGGGAGCCGCCAGGTACTCGTCTGACGAGAGTGTTCTCAGTTGTTGAGCGGCTACAGACTGATATTCTTTAGAAAGCTTATCATCATTGACGTATTGACCCAACTCTAACAGAGCGGATGCTATGATAGCTCCAGCAGAAGCATCCCGCGGTTCGTCCGGAATATTAGGTGCATCAAAATCCCAATAAGGTATCTTGTCTTCCGGAAGGTTTGGGTGGTGCAAGATAAACTTCGCAATGTTAATGGCTTGCTGAAGATATTTTTCGTTCTGGGTTTCTCTATACATCATTGTATAGCCATACAATCCCCACGCTTGTCCACGTGCCCATGCCGAAGTACTTGAATATCCTTGATGGGTATCCATTTTGAGCGCTTTATTAGTTATGGTATCATAATCTACAACATGGCATGAACTATAATCCGGGCGAAAATGATTTGTTATAGTTATCGTAGCATGGCTGTTTGCAATTTTATCAAACAATGAGTCCTGTGATAATTTATATGCATTTTCTAATAGTTCCAAATTCATTAAATTGTCAATAATTACAGGATACATCCATTTAGGCTTATTATCCCACGAACGAATAACTCCTATATTTTCGTTATAGCGTGTTGCTAATGACCGGGCACTTTGTAACAGGATTTTTTTATAGTTTTCATTTCCTGTTATTCTGTAACCATTTCCAAAACTACAGTTCATCATAAAACCTAAATCATGTGTATCTAAAGCATATTGCTCCTTTTCAATACGCATCGTATAGCTTTCGGCATATTTTTTCAGCGTTTCATTCCCAGTAGCTTCATAAAGCATCCATAAAATTCCTGGAAAAAAACCACTACACCACCAATGCGTATCTGACGTAACAAGAGTTCCATCTTTCTCTGTGGTCTTTGGAAGCCTGTCAGGCTGATCCATCAGACTGGCAGCCATAAATTCAGACTGTTCAATGCTACGTTTTAATCCTTTTTCTATCACAGAACTCATCATATCATTACTATTATTACTGCATGATGGTAAGAGTAGTCCCATTACTAGTCCTACCAAAATCAATGTCTTTTTCTTCATATAATTTTATTATTAGTTATTTTTCCAATCTGTTAACGGCATTATTTCTTTGCTGGAATCGAAATTACCTTCCGGTATGAGTTTAACTTGCAATACTTCTGTTGTATTGGGCCGCAATTCAGCCTCAAACCCAACGAACGTCACACCCGGATTTTTGGCATCCCAACTGTTGGGTGATGTCGCACTCCAAGTTTTCATTCTGACCTTTGCCGGAGATTCCACCTCCAATAACAGTTTTTCTCCATTCTGGGATAGCTGTATAGTATGTTCTCCTATAATAGCAGGTTGAGCTTCCGTCACCATATTCCAGCGAATAACAGTGGGCTGTCCCAACGTCTTTACTTCATCCCTAACAACGGCGTAGTGAGAATCAACGATAGCTACTCCTCTTTTTACTTCCTTTGCTTGACCTTCGTATATCTTTGTAAGGTCTGCAATAGCATACATGTAGTTTTCATTATCCGAAAAGTCTGTAATCGTTGCATAACCATTCACATTTTGATATTTATTGTCAAAAGAAAGTGTATTATGAGCCAGGTTATTGTATCTAAACACTTTCCAACGATCAGATTCCTGACTCTTATTCCACAAATCAATGCCTTTGGATTCTAATGAGTTGTAATCCTGAGGACCTAAATCCGTACTCCAGCGAGTGTCCTTACTGATAAAGATAAAAGAACCGGCATCCAAATGTGTGTGTCCTGATTGTGCTGTCCCTCCTTTGAGCGCAATAGATAATCCATGTTGATAATCCCAGGTAGTCCGCATAAGGGCAACAGGAGTGGTTGTTTTACTCGATACCCACATTCTTTGAATAGGTTTAGGCAGATTATCCATAGAAGTAGAAGCGCCCCATATCAGAGCCAGTACAGCATATCGATAGGACCTAATACTCTTTTTAGAAGACAGACTAAACTGGTATTTCTCACTCCAAAGAATATCTTTATCGGCAGTCCTATTAGCAAACCAAAACATAGCAGGACTTACGCGACCAGATGATGAACAATCTCCATAGTTGAAGGATTTGCCATCAGAAAGTAGCATGTTCTGGATAAACTTTCCAGTATTCAAGAAACCTGGTTCCTGAGAAAGATTATAATCAGTTCCCATAACATTTTCCAAAGCATCAATTAAGAGGAGGTTGTAAGTCGTCCCATATCCCCAATAGGAATAGCCTTCGGCATACGCACCATCAGGTGCATACACGGACATCGGTAGTTTAACAGACTGAACAGCCCGGTTAATCAACTCATCAGCAAGGGTTGGAATTTTATCATAAATAGCCAAGGCACCAAGTGTTATTCCTCCATTACATACCTGATTCCAATTATTATTTCGATAGAGCCAGCTATTATATTGGCTGTCTAATGATGGATTCAAACCTTTGGTTTCTATAGCTTTCTCTATTTTAAGCTTAGTCTGATCACTGATAAAATTGTAAAGCCAGTCATATCCGATAGCCATAGCTGTAGTCATTTCAGCTACATCCAGAAAGTGAGATGGATTCCAATCAACAAAGTCTGCGGCATTATCTAATTCACTTTCTGCCCGTTTGGCATATTTCACTTCACCAGTCATTCTGTAGGCATATCCTAAAAGTAACGTCCTGCGCAAACATTCACGCGACACTTCAAGCAATCTTCTGCCAAGAATAACTCTTTGGCAATTAGGCTTGCCAAGAATATTATCGGCCTCTTCTATCATGATGGCATGATATTCCTTCCACACTCCATCTGTTTGTATAGCAGAACGGATGACAGATTCATCTTCTGTTGTCATTATCAGATAGGGATGTACCCTGTCTTTAACCTTCTTACTATCTCCTTCTTGAGCCGATATGCAAGCAGAGTATAACACTGCTAAAAATATAAATAGTATATTCTTCATTCTCTTTTAGTTTTAAAACGATGCTCCAATAGGTCCTTGGGTTGTGGAAGCTGTTGCTGATTTGGAAGAGGTTGAATAATGAAATGTGAATGTCTTTCCTACTTCAATACCTTCTACTCCGTCTTCGTCAACATAAAATGGAAGGTCTGCCCATTTGGACATATTACTTCCCATATTCTCAAAAAACTTGTCAATATATTCCATTGGCAAAACAGGCGGATAATCAAAAGTCAGTACTTCCGAGAAATTATCTTTAAAAGTCAGTTTACCTTCCTCTATCAGTTGATAGCCATCGTCAGAGAGTGTAGTACGCTTCAAATTCTGTGGGTATTTGGCAAACAGTCTTTCAAATTCCTCAGAGAAAAATAAGTTGTTATTGCAAACACTCATACTAATATCCTGAGCACGTTCATCTTTCTTTGGTATTGAAATTTGCCAAAACACATCACTCTCGGCACTCGATTTCCACCCTACATTAGCGAAAATATTGTTCTCTATTTCAACTTTGATAGCATAGTTTATTTGTATATGGTGCCCAACATTATAGAATGTACTGTGCTTAATTCCAAAATAGTTTGTGACTACATTGTCAAATCGTACAATATGGGCAGTGTTATTGTAAACATAGCAATTATTGATAACAATACTATCTTGCTCATTTCCACGTGAATCTATCAATCTGCCATTGGCTGGATCACTTGTGAGAGCTAAATTACGAATGGTAGAGTTATTCAGATAAATTTTATTATTGACATTGTCAGTACGAATACAGAAGTTCCTGCAATGGTCAATAAAACAATTGTCAAATTTCAGTCTCACATTTGATTCGTCAATACGAAATAAACGTTGCATGAGATTACCAGTTGCCGCATCTTTACCTATGATATAGATATTCTCAAAAGTGGCGCTACCTTCCAAACGGATCATATCAGCATTTAAAGCTCCTTGCGCGTCACAAATAGGTTGTATGATAGGCATTTTGCCAGAACCATTTTCGGCCTTAATTACAACATTATGTTTGAAGACATTCTTGCCTTCCATATAGTAAACCCCATCACGACGCAATATATATGTTGCATCTCCATTTTCATTAATAGCTTTGGTTAAAGCGTTGACCGACGTAATACCATCGTCCGGTTCTACAATAACTACACTCTCAGGATTACTTGGAGAGATTTCCAAATCATTAATATCGAGTATATCTTCATTCTCGCAGCCAACACACAAGAGTGACAATGCGAAAAGTAATCCTATAGCTCCAGAATATATTTTATATAGTTTCATAACTTTAGTGTTTTAGTGGAACAATGTTTATTTAAAGATATCATATTTAAAGCCAATGTATGCAGCCGAACCATAGTATTCAACTCTGGACGGATAGTTCGTTATATCACGACGTTTACGATCGGAAGATTGTGTAAAGTTGGACAAAGTAGCATACAGAGAGAATTGTCTGGTCAAACTATATTTCAACTGCATATCCCATTTCACGAATGGACGTGTAGATTCCACATCAGCTGCATCTTGGCGGTGCTGTTCTGCAATCAACACTCCGTCTTGATAGTTGCAAGATATTCTGCCTGAGAATTTCTTGTAATCATATCCCAAAGAAACGTTGAATAGTAGGGAGGGTTGCTTTAACAACCGGTCTGTATATATAATGTCAGAATTGGTTGGAAGGAATGGCTTCTCAGTACCTCCGGGAGTAAAATCCGGATTTTTAATTCTTGACTTCAACGTTTCAAAGTAGTTCATTTTAGAGTCCATAAGAGTAAGATTAGCACTGAATACCACACCTTTCATGAAGTTCCTCATTTTGCGGAACTGCAGTTGCAAATCAAATTCCAACCCCTTCAACGTTGCATTATATGGACTATTTAAAGGATAGGTAATGCTACCACCTGACAAACTCATAGGTAAGTCAAAATTAGCAGGATCCGTCACTGTACCATTCAACATATAGGCAGAGCGAGTATAAGTAAAGTTTTTAATATCTTTATAAAATCCACTAATAGTAAAGAGTCCATAATCCGGTTGATAGAACGTCAATATAACATCATAATTTCGAGATAAAGCTGGCTTCAAATTAGTACGGCTCCATGTTACTTCATTCACATTCGGTTTTATGATTGTTCGTGGAGCAAGCAGGTTATAATCAGGTCTTGACAGTGTTTCAGTGTATGCCAGCCTGATGTCCATCCAGTTTGTTGGCTTTATACGCAAATGGATTTGTGGTAGCCAATATCCATATTTGTCGGAGTCATTACTCTTTTCATATTCAAACTCATGTTCTTTTTCTTCATTGTCAGGAACATTAGAGCCACTGTATGCATTGTACTTCAGGTGAGAAAAATCGTAGCGTACACCTGGTATAAATGTAACATACTTGCCAAAATTTATTTCACCCATAATATATCCGGCCCAAAGATTCTCATTCCCATCATAGTCTTTCAGAATTTTTGTGGTAAGGATTTTGCCATATATATCTTGGTTGATATTATAAAAGTTTCTCATGGCATTATGATCTAGTGCAAAATTAATGCATAAGTCCTTATACTTATTGTTTAAAAAGTCATGAGGCTTATAACCAGAGTCTAAGAAATCAGTGATACCTATATAGGAATTTTTGAAAGATGATGGAGTTAAATCAGGCATATTCTCGAATACAGGATCAGCTCCTTCAGACAAATCCATACGTCTATACCTACGAGCTGTTTCAAGACTTCTTTCTTTTTGACGGAACTTTCCACCGATTTTAATGTATCCATTGACCTTTTCGCCGAAACTAAAAGGCTTCTTTAAATCTAGCCATGCACTGTATTCTGTTTCTTTGGCAAACTCTGTATTAAAAATAGCTTCATACAGATAGTATTGTGTAAGATCATCTTCTTTGACGAATTTAGAATTAGCTATCAAATAGGGAGGTTGATAAGATAATGCATCGATATCAGCTGTAAAGGGGGCATTCAGCCGGAATTGCATTTGGTGATCGTATGGAGTCCTTGTGCGCGAACTACTACGTCCCACTCCGAGATTCAAGGTTGCTCCCAAAACATTGAACTCGCCTTGCAACATATTGGTAATATTGGTATTATGTGAATTACGATCAGTTTGTTGAAATCTCAATCGGGTTCCTTCTAAATCATAACGTTTTTGACGAATATCACGATCTCTGTTCATTCTACTAAAGAGATTAGACATTTTGAGTTTAGAACCTTTTCCCAAGTCGAAATCCATATTCAGGTTTACGTTAAAACGTTGACGCTTTTCTAAATTTGATTCCAGACTAACCCCTGTAATCCATGGTTTCGTGTAATCAAACCCAGGAGTAGGCGTATTACCATTTACTTTATAAGCTGCATTAAATGTATCATTGCTCCGGTCCGTCTGGTCAGCGCTTGCGGTAAATATGACACCTAATCTTTCGCTAAAAAATCGATTGCTCGCCATGATACCACCTTTATACCGCCCCATTCCATTAATTTGTGAATGGTAGCCTGTTTCTCCGGTTACATTAAGTTTGAAGTCTCTCGGGGCATCTTTCATAATTAGGTTTACTGTTCCTCCCAATCCATCGGCATCCTTGTCGGCCGTACTGGCTTTCAACACTTCAGCCCCAGCAATCATGTCCGGTGAAATCATATTCAAGTCAGTACTCCGATCAGTGCTACTTGTTGATGGCGCATTCATACCGTTAATAGCTACCGAGTTATACTTAGGATCCAAACCACGTATGATGATTTTTTGACCTTCTCCTCCATCACGCTGGATCATTAAACCGGGAAGACGACCAATAGCATCAGCAACATTTACATCCGGAAGTTCATGCAACTTTTCTTCAGATACAGCATTCATAATACCAGTTGCATTTAACTGACTTTTAATCGCCGCTGTCTGCCCTTTGGCTTGAGCACTGATCACTACTTCTTTCAACAGATGATTATCCGGACGCATAACGAGGTTCAGTGTCTTCACTTCATTAGATTTAAGATCTATATCAAAATCTTGCGTCTGATATCCAATGAAAGAGAATTGGATTGTCTGCTTGCCTTTAGGTATAAATAAGGTATACTGCCCATTGGCATCTGTTATTGTTCCCTTATTCGAGCCTTTTAGCATGACAGTTGCGCCAATTAAGAAGTCTTTAGTCTCACTATCTGTGACAACACCCGTAATTGTAGCATTTTGAGCTACTAGATTTCCTCCTACATATAGGAATAATAATAAGATAAGCAATCTTGTCTTCATAAGCGTATAAAATTTAATGGTTATATTGCAAATTTAATGGTTAATTAATTGAGAGATGTTGAAAATAAAAGCAATATATATCTATTACCGTCCTTTTATTGGCAAAAACGACTAAAAAATGGTCAGAAAATGTAGAAAATCTGGTCAAGAGTACATCTTAAAGCTTTCAAAGCACCTTTTGCATATATATAATTTCGCGCATAGAACTTAAGTATACACATGGAAAATACGTCTAAAATTTACGATGAACAATGGTAATTACAGCCTACCTTTGCTACAAAAAAAGAATATGATTAAACCGATAACCGTCTACGGCAACTCCGTATTAAGAAAAGAATGTGAAGACATAGAACAGAGTTATCCCAATATCCAAGAAATTATAGAAAGCATGTGGCAGACGCTGAGAGATGCGGACGGATGCGGATTAGCTGCACCACAAATCAATCTTCCCATCAAGCTGTTCATAGTAAACAGCAGAGATACCTATACATATATGTCCGCTAAGGAAAGAGAACACTTCTTTGTGGAAGAGGATTGCGGAATAGAGGAAATATTCATCAATGCAGAAATAATAGCTTATAGCGAGAAAGTATGGACTGCAGGGGAAGGTTGCCTGAGTATTCCCGACCTTTACGAAGAAGTTACACGGCCCTGGTCAATAACGATAAAGTATCAGAATAGTGAATTTAAAGAACAAAACAGGACTTACCACGGATATACCGCGCGGATCATTCAGCATGAGTTTGAGCATACACAAGGAAAATTGTACATAGATCATTTGTCTCCGCTGAGAAGACAGCTCATAAAGAATAAGTTAATGCGGATTATTAAAGAAAACAGAAGAAAGTAACAGCAATTCCTTATCATAATAGAAAACGTCTGATAAACAAGTTTATTTTGTCCTGTCTGATAGTAATTATATTGATTAGTTGTTATCTTTGCAGGAGAATAATATTCGGGAGCTATATCCATGCCATTGTGTTTCTTTCAGGGCAAAAGCCGAAATACACAAGTCAATACCGATTCATGAGGTAGGTGTCGGACTAAAAATAGAGATTGAATAACTACATATAAAAAGTCAGACCATGAAAACGTTTACTGTATTATTAGTAACTGCGTCTTTAGCGCTAACTTCACTGGGAGGAAGTTCCGAACCATACCGCCCTAACGGCTGGTACTACATTACAAGCGGCACACAAGACAGCCTTTCGGCAGAACCCATCGTAACTACCAAAGATTTTGTTTCAATAAGCCTTGACTCTTTTATGAGTGAGCGGACAGGTGGAATGGCCTATCAAATTGTGGGTAGAGTGAACGACCAATCCATTGAGATATGGGCAGACGCTACTGAACAGTCGATAGGCAAACATATCGGTTTTGTATGCAACAACAAGGTAGTATGTAATCCCTTGGTAAACGCCCGCATCGAAAGCGGTAATTTTGCAATTTCAGGTGAAGGGCCTGAGTTTAAAGCAATGTACAGGCAAATTCAAGAGGACATCAAAAACGAAGAGATTGCTTCGGAGCATAAGAAAGCATGGGAAGAGGCCCGCAAACTGCGTGCTTCTATCACCGACACCACTTTCTTAAAGACCAAACGCCCGATGTCTGACGATGCAATCGGTCCTTACAATTACCATACAGGATTAAATGAAGATCGTGCATACAATCAAACAGTTTATACAATTGCGATAGACAGAGCCAAAAAGTTCCTTTCCGTTAAAAACGACCAATTAGTATTGAACCTGAAATCGGGTGCGGAAATCAACATCGCAGAAGACCTGTTCCAGTATATCGCCGGGCTATTCGATGATTGGAACAAATGGGTGGAAGAGGGGAAATTCAAGATTATACAAACAGAAGAGGGATACTACGATATAGCACCGACTCCCCAGAAGCGCAACAATCAATAACTGTTCTCCAAGCGCTTCAAGGCTGCGATAGAATCGGATACATATGCATTATCCGGTTCTATTGACCGCCAATAGCACAGTGTCCCGATCAGCCGTTTCAGGTAAGCCGGGTCGTGAGAACCAATCCGGCGTTGATGTTCTGCCAGACCTTTCGTCAGGATATAATGCACATTCTTGCGTATTTCCCTTTTCCGGATTTTAGGAATAGTCAGCTTCACACCGGAGCTGATGGAAACTCCTGTGATAATTTTCCGGTTGTGTTCTTTCAGGAAGCGTGTTTTCTTATGATTCACCTCAAACTTTTCTTCCCGGACAATCTGCTTGACCTGAGACAGAATCTGTTCTTCCGGAAAAACATTCCCCGAAAAAGTAAGGTCATCGGCATACCGGGTATAAGTTAAACCATATTTGGCAGCCAGTGCAGATAACTTTTTGTCCATCTCATAAGAGATAATATTGCTCAATGCCGGACTCGTAGATGCCCCCTGAGGCAAACAACGATGTAAACAGCATAAAGTTCCAAGCACCTTCGCAATATCAGGCGGATAGCCCATTGCTTCAAATGTCTTCCTCACGCGAGGGCTGCGTATAGAGCCAAAGAAGTCATGAATATCTGTTTTCAACACACACTGTTTTCCCAAGTGCGGGCGGACATTATCGGCTATGGACATCCTGCACCGAAAGCCAGTAGCTGCCGGATGAACGTTTACAAAGGATAAGATTCGGTGATTAATAGCGTCCTGAATAGGCTTCAGTTCGTGGTCCGGGGCAGAAATCATGCGGTAGCCTCCCCTTCTTTTACCTATCCAGAACTCCCGGTAGTGAGCAGAAACATCCTTCAATATTTCTTTCAACTTCACTTCCTCCACTCCCAACAAGTTTGCACACTGAGATATGGCTTCTTCTTTAAACCAGGGAGAGATTCGCGGAGCAGAAGTTTTAAAAAGCTGGCTGAACCATCCTTTACGGGTGATTCCGGCATTAGCAGTATGCTCCGTATTGTCGCGGTTTCCTGCTTTCCACCTTTTGTATCCTTCCTGTTTACGACTCGCAGAAATAATCTTGTAAACCAGTAAGCAGGTGACAATAAGTACAGCTATCAGAATTCCATTCATCGTATCAATAGGTATGAAAAAAGAAGAGGATGAGTATTTACTAATGTAAATCGTGGTATTCATACCAGAGTATTTACATTCTAAGAAAGCCCATGAGCTTACGAGGCGACTGCACCTCTTTCCTGCTAAATCTTTTTCTCATCCTCTCCGTGTGCAAAAATAGGCCTTTTTGATTGAAAGCAATAATTCTATCCGTCTTTTTTATTTGATATGCCTCTTTTCATTCAGGGCAATCGTATAAAAAGTTTGCTTCCTGCTTGAACAGGAATGAGTATAAGTGTTCTCATTTTGCGAACTTTAGACCAATCTTATGACCCTCCACGTACCCGGTCCGTATCAAAGCCGTACCTGGTCCGTGTCAAGTCCAAGCGTAAGGATACGGAGATGATACGGACCTGATACGGTTCGGGTATGGGGAAAGCAGGACAAATAGACCAAAAAATGAATTCATCCTTTTCGGAGCGATTATAAATCAGAATTTTGATGCGGTTGTCCTGATTTAGTTGCTTTACAGAAACAGTCTTCCAAATGGTCGTTCACAAAGCCGGCTGCCTGCAAAAAAGCATAGCAGATAGTGGAGCCAAAGAATTTAAAGCCTCGCTTTTTCATGTCTTTACTCATAGCATCCGACTCGGGAGATGTGGCAGGAACCTGACTTAGAGACTTAAAGTTATTGACAATAGGTGGCTGTTGGGAAAAGAATGATAAGATATACTTGTAGAAACTACCGAATTCCTGCTGAATAGCCATAAATAGTTTCGCATTATGGATGGTACTATTAATCTTTAACCGGTTTTTGACGATTCCATCAAATTTCATCAATCGTTCAATGTCTTCTGATGTCATTTGCGCCACTTTCTCCACATCAAAGTGATGAAAAGCTTCCCGGTATCCTTCACGCTTTCGAAGGATAGTAATCCAAGATAGCCCCGCCTGGGCACTTTCGAGTACAAGAAACTCAAACAGGGATTTGTCATCGGTGACGAGTTTGCCCCATTCTTCATCATGATACTTTATGTAAAGTTCGTCTGTTCCGGCCCAACCGCAACGTGCATTTATTAGATCTTCCATGCTTTTTTATGTTAATAGAAACTCAACAAAGGTATATTTTCTAACTCAAAGCAAAGCCATATCCTAAAAATTATCCCTACTTTTGTGGAACAATAAAGAATTATTAACACAATAGACAAGCTTTCTAATGAGTACACCCAAACATCCCAAAGGTCTTTACCTCATCTTCGCTACCAGCACGGCAGAACGTTTCAGCTACTATGGTATGCGGGCTATCTTCATCCTGTTCTTAACCCAGGCACTCCTACTCGACAAGGAACATGCCGCTTCCATCTACGGCAGCTACACCGGAATGGTCTATCTGACGCCGCTTATCGGCGGATATATTGCTGACAAATACTGGGGAATACGCCGCTCCGTATTCTGGGGAGCGATGATGATGGCAGTGGGGCAATTCCTGATGTTCTTCAGCGCCTCCATGTTGGATACCAAAGAACTCTCCCACTGGCTGATGTATGGTGGACTCACCTTTCTCATATTGGGAAACGGCTGTTTCAAACCTACCGTAACGACATTGGTGGGGCAACTCTACGAACCGGGAGACAAACGACTGGACTCTGCTTATACCATATTCTATATGGGAGTGAATGTCGGTTCTTTCTTTGCCCCGTTAGTTTGCGGCTATTTCGGTGAAACAGGTGATCCAAATGACTTCAAATGGGGTTTCCTAATTGCTGCAATCGTTACCGTATTTACAGTTATTTTATTCCAAACGCAGAAGAATAAATATCTGATCGGACCTGACGGACAGCAACTAGGTATCATACCGGATGCCAAGCGTGAATACCACCAAGAAAGCAAAACTGCTCAACAAACTGCAATAGATAAAGATAAGAAAACCCGTAATTACCTGCTTCTCGCAGTATTAACCGTTGCTCTCGCCACCTTCTTTTATTGGTGTTTTGGCAATGATTGGTTCAGCATCGGCATCTTTACCGCTTGTATTGTATTCCCTGTCAGCATCCTGCTGGATGGTTCGCTCACCAAGATAGAACGCAGTCGCATCTTTGTCATCTACATCATTGCCTTTTTCGTTATCTTCTTCTGGGCAGCCTATGAACAGGCAGGTGCTTCATTGACACTCTTTGCATCGGAACAAACCAATCGAGTCATCCTCGGCTGGGAAATGCCTGCTTCATGGATACAGTCTTTTAATCCGTTCTTTGTAGTAATGCTGGCGGCAATCATGCCGGGGGTATGGGGCTTCCTCAACAAACGGGGTATGGAACCTGCTTCTCCCACGAAACAAGCTATCGGGTTGTTATTGCTCTCTTTAGGCTATTTAGTTATCTGCTTCGGAGTGAAAGATGTGCAACCGGGTATAAAAGTCAGCCTTATTTGGCTGACAGGACTCTACTTCATCCATACCATGGGCGAGATATGCCTCTCCCCCATCGGGCTGTCTATGGTAAATAAACTGACACCACTCCGTTTTGCTTCGCTAATGATGGGTATCTGGTATCTTTCTATGGCCACGGCTAATAAATTTGCAGGCACTCTTACCGGTCTTTATCCCGAAACCGGAAAAGTGAAAACATTGCTTGGATACCCCATTGAAACGATGTTCGACTTCTTTATGGTATTCGTCATTATGTCCGGCATTGCCTCCCTTATCCTCTTCCTGCTTTCAAAGAAATTGCAGAAGATGATGCATGGAGTGGAATAAAAATCGTATTTTTGTGCCAATTTTTAAAATCTATCCCTTATGGACACTATACAAATAAAAGACAAGAAGTTCACTGTCTCCATCAAGGAACAGGATATTCTGAAAGAAGTAGCCCGCGTTGCGAATGAAATCAATTGTGACCTGGCAGGAAAAAATCCTCTGTTTCTCAGCGTATTGAACGGTTCGTTCATGTTTACCGCTGACTTAATGAAGCTTATCACCATTCCTTGCGAGATTTCTTTCGTGAAACTGGCTTCTTATCAAGGTGTGTCCTCTACCGGAACCATCAAGGAAGTCATCGGCATCACCGAAGACCTCACCGACCGTACGGTAGTAATTGTGGAAGACATTGTAGATACGGGACTGACCATGCAACGCCTGTTGGATACTCTGGGCACACGCAATCCAAAAGAAATCCACATCGCTTCGCTGTTGGTGAAACCGGATAAGCTAAAAGTGGACCTGAACATCGAATACGTAGCAATGGAGATACCCAATGATTTCATCGTAGGTTACGGATTGGACTACGACGGTTTCGGCCGCAACTATCCGGACATTTATACGGTAGTAGATTAAGAGAATCAGAAACAGGCTTAAAAGTATGATTTGTACAAGCGAATTTTGAATTAGGTATAATATAGTAACAGTTAAATTGTAAATCACAAATGTTGAACATTGTAATTTTCGGTGCTCCCGGTTCAGGAAAGGGAACACAAAGTGAGAAGATCGTAGAAAAGTACGGTATTAACCACATCTCCACCGGTGATGTACTGCGTGCAGAAATAAAGAACGGTACGGAACTGGGCAAAACAGCTAAAAGTTATATCGACCAAGGTCAGTTAATCCCTGATGAATTGATGATTGACATCCTTGCAAGTGTATTCGATAGCTTCCAGGATAGCAAAGGTGTTATCTTCGACGGTTTCCCCCGTACCATTGCACAGGCAGAGGCACTGAAAAAGATGCTTGCTGAAAGAAAACAAAGTGTTAGCGTAATGCTCGACCTCGACGTGCCTGAAGAAGAACTGATGGTTCGCCTCATCAAACGCGGTAAGGACTCCGGCCGTGCCGATGATAACGAAGAAACAATCAAAAAACGTCTGGCTGTTTATCACTCACAGACTTCTCCTCTGATTGACTGGTACAAGCAGGAAGGACAATACCAGCACATCAAAGGTTTGGGTAAACTGGAAGAAATCTTCGCCGACGTTTGCACAGCGATAAATTCTTCAGTAGTTAGTAGTAAGTAGTTAGTAGCTAGTAGAAATGCCTGCACAATCATTTGAGAATCTAGTAGTTTGGCAAAAAGCTCATCAATATGTACTATGTATATACCGGATTACAAAAGGATTTCCGAAAGATGAGTTGTTTGCTCTAGTCAATCAGATGCGCAGGGCTTCTGCTTCTATTACCGCTAATATCGCAGAAGGTTTTGTCAGAGAAGGACAAAAAGACAAGTTACACTTTTATAATATATCTCAGGGGTCATTAGAAGAAACCAAGAACTTCATTATTCTTTCTAAAGACTTGGGATATATGTCTGAAGAGAACAAAACACAACTTCTGGCACAAGCCTGCGAAGTTGGTCGTCTTTTAAATGCTTATCGTCAAGGCCTGATGAAATATTACTAAAACTATCTACTACTAACTACTTATTACTAACTACTAACTACTTTTAAGATTATGGCTGAATCGAATTTTGTTGACTACGTAAAGATATATTGCCGCTCCGGAAAGGGCGGACGAGGCTCTACGCACATGAGGCGCGAGAAATACATACCCAACGGAGGCCCCGACGGAGGTGACGGAGGACGAGGAGGTCATATCATCCTGCGCGGCAACCGTAACTATTGGACGTTGTTGCACTTGCGTTACGATCGCCATGCATTGGCGGGACACGGAGAATCCGGTTCCAAAAACCGCAGTTTCGGTAAGGATGGAGAAGATAAAGTGATTGAAGTTCCTTGCGGCACAGTAGTGTATAATGCCGAAACGGGTGAGTACATCTGTGACGTCACTGAGCACGGACAAGAAGTTATTTTGCTGAAAGGCGGACGAGGCGGTCAGGGCAACAGCCACTTCAAGACAGCCACCCGTCAGGCTCCCCGCTTTGCACAGCCGGGCGAACCGATGCAGGAAATGACCGTAATCATGGAGTTGAAACTCCTGGCAGACGTAGGTCTGGTAGGTTTTCCAAACGCCGGAAAATCAACCTTGCTTGCTTCCGTATCTGCAGCCAAACCAAAGATAGCCAACTATCCTTTTACCACCCTGGAGCCGAATCTGGGTATTGTTTCCTATCGTGACGGAAAATCATTCGTCATGGCGGACATTCCCGGTATCATCGAAGGAGCCAGTGCCGGAAAAGGTTTGGGACTACGTTTTCTGAGACATATCGAGCGTAACTCGCTATTGCTTTTCATGGTGCCTGCCGATAGCGACGACATCCGTAAAGAATACGAAATCCTGCTGAACGAACTAAGTACTTTCAACCCTGAAATGCTGGATAAACAACGGGTACTTGCCATCACCAAGAGCGATATGCTCGACCAGGAATTAATGGACGAGATAGAGCCTACGCTGCCCGAAAACGTTCCACACGTATTTATTTCTTCCATCACGAGCATGGGACTTTCCGTACTGAAAGATATTCTGTGGGAAGAACTGAACAAGGACAGCAACAAAATAGAAGCTATCGTTCACCGTCCGAAAGATGTAAGCAAACTTCAGGAGGAACTGAAAGAGATGGGTGAGGACGAAGATCTCAGCTATGAATACGTAGAAGACGAAGAGGATGTGGAAGACCTGGAAGACTTTGAGTACGAGGAGGAAGACTGGGAGGATGACAAGCAATGATTGCTTTGACAGAAGATAAAAGAATGTTGGGATACGGGGTTATGACACCGTACTCCAACATTTTTTGTTTTGCAACTACTCGCCGGGGAGGTTTCAGTGAAGGGAATTATTCCTCTTTCAACTGCACGCCTTATACTGGGGATGATGCGGAATGCGTCCGCCGTAACCGGGATTTGCTTTGTAGCTCCATGCCTCAACGGCCGAAAGAGCTGGTTATCCCATTCCAGACGCATAGCACGAAAGTTTTCGTTATTGACGAGACTTATCTGCAAGCTCCCAATGAAAAGCGCACAGCGATGCTTCAAGGAGTGGATGCACTGATAACCCGTGAACCGGGTTGCTGCATCTGCATTTCTACGGCAGATTGCATCCCCATCTTACTTTACGACCGCAAGAACCAAGTTGTAGCTGCCGCCCATGCCGGTTGGCGGGGAACGGTGAATTACATAGCCGGGCATACACTCGACAGAATGCGGGCACTCTACGGCACAGATGGAAAAGACGTGATAGCCTGTATCGGTCCCGGCATCTCCCTACCCTCTTTTGAAGTAGGCGAAGAAGTGTACGAAGCTTTCCGCACGAATGGTTTTGCCATGGATTACATTTCGGAATGGAAACCAGAGACACATAAGCACCACATTGACCTGTGGGCTGCAAACAGGATGCAATTGCTCGACTTCGGAGTACCCGGAGAACAGATCGAGACATCGGGGATATGCACTTATATGGAACATGAAGAGTTCTTCTCGGCAAGACGGTTGGGAATTAAGTCCGGACGTATGCTGTCGGGAATAATGATAAAGATTTGAATATATGTACAACATTACCATATCAGAAGAAATAAAGAACGCCTGCCCCATCTTTAAAGGGGCAGCCGTTTATGCTGAAGTTACCAATACCGCTTTCTGCGAAGGACTTTGGGAAGAAATAAACGCCTTCACCAAAGAGCTGATTTCTACCACTCAGCCAGAAGACATCAAGTTGCACCCTGCCATTGCAGCTACCCGCGAAGTCTATAAACGCTGTGGCAAAGACCCCAGCCGTTACCGTCCTTCCGCCGAAGCCTTGCGCCGCCGGTTGATACGCGGAATAGACCTTTACCAGATAGACACACTGGTGGACCTGATTAACCTGGTTTCCCTGCGTAGCGGTTATTCCATCGGTGGTTTTGATGCAGACAAGATACAGGGAAGCAATCTTGAGTTGGGAGTAGGTCGTGCCGAAGAACCTTTTGAAGGCATCGGACGTGGTGTGCTGAATATCGAAGGACTTCCCGTTTACCGTGATGCCATTGGCGGCATCGGCACTCCTACCAGCGATAATGAACGCACTAAAATGGATTTGGATACCAAACATATTCTTGCCATCGTAAACGGCTACAGCGGACAGGAAGGCTTGCGCGAAGCTGCCGGAATGATTCAAGAGCTATTAAAAAAGTATGCATCATCCGATGGAGGAGAAATCATCTATTTTGAATAAAAGTAAAGCCTTAAACCATGAACATACTCTATTTATTATTATCCGTACTATTGTCCATCACTCCACCGGAGGAGAAACCGAGCTTCACTCCAATGGAAATCAACCATATCCGCGTTGCCACACCGGAACTTTTCGCCAACAATAAGTTATTAGAATTACATCTGGAACAAATACCCGATACCGCCTATTGTTTTCCGCTTCCCGGAGGAAAAGTAATCTCTCCTTATGGACGCGGAGGGGGGCGCCATTCCGGCATAGACATTAAGACTTTTGCGAAAGATACCATCCGTAGTGCTTTCGACGGCATTGTACGGATGTCAAAGCCCTATAGTGCCTACGGCAATGTTATCGTCGTACGCCACTCTTCGGGGCTGGAAACCATATATAGCCATAACTTCAAGAACCTCGTGCAAAGCGGCGATGTGGTAAAGGCGGGGCAAGCCATTGCACTGACCGGACGCACTGGGCGCGCAAGCACCGAACACCTGCACTTCGAAACCCGCATTAACGGCCAGCATTTCAATCCTAATCTCATTTTCGATTTCAAAGAAAGGACACTCCGCAAAGAATGTATTCATTGCACCAAGAATGGGAATAGGGTCATCGTGAAGGCTGCAACAAAAAAAACAGCCGGAACTACCTAAGTATCCAAACGTTTCACTAAATTTGCAACTGTTTTACCTATAAAACGACATGAACTTATAAACAATTCAATGATAGAAAAACTGATTGTTCTCGAGGATATCGACCCGGTTATCTTTTATGGCGTAAATAACGCCAATATGCAGCTGATAAAAGCTTTGTACCCCAAACTACGCATTGTTGCACGCGGCAATGTCATCAAAGTGTTGGGAGATGAAGAGGAGATGTGTGCCTTCGAAGAAAACATCACCAAACTGGAAAAGTACTGCGCCGAATACAACTCACTGAAGGAAGAGGTTATCATCGATATCATCAAAGGGAATGCACCGCAAGCGGAAAAGTCGGGCAACGTCATCGTATTCAGCGTGACGGGCAAACCGATTATCCCCCGCAGCGAGAACCAGATGAAGCTGGTGGAAGGGTTTGCCAAAAACGACATGGTATTTGCCATCGGTCCCGCCGGCTCCGGAAAGACATACACCGCTATTGCTCTTGCTGTACGTGCCCTTAAAAATAAAGAGATAAAGAAAATCATCCTCAGCCGTCCTGCCGTAGAAGCCGGTGAAAAGCTTGGTTTCCTGCCCGGCGACATGAAGGATAAGATAGACCCGTATTTGCAACCGCTATACGATGCCTTACAGGATATGATTCCGGCAGCCAAACTGAAAGAATATATGGAACTGAACATTATCCAGATCGCTCCCCTTGCCTTCATGCGCGGACGCACGCTGAATGATGCAGTCGTTATTCTAGATGAGGCGCAAAACACCACCACCCAGCAAATCAAGATGTTTCTTACCCGTATGGGTATGAATACCAAGATGATCGTGACGGGTGACATGACGCAGATTGACTTGCCGACTTCCCAGACATCGGGATTGGTGCAAGCGCTCCGCATCCTGAAAGGTGTAAAGGGTATCAGTTTTGTAGAGCTGAATAAGAAAGACATTGTACGCCATCAATTGGTGACCCGCATTGTAGACGCCTACGAAAAGTTTGACAAAGAAGCTAAAGCTGAACGGGAAAGCCGGAGAAGCGATAAGAGTAAAGACATAGTTCAATAACAATATTACAGTTATGAAAGCATTAACAAAAACTGATTTTAATTTTCCGGGACAGAAAAGTGTGTACCATGGAAAAGTACGCGATGTTTATAACATCAATGGTGAAAAACTGGTCATGGTAGCAACTGACCGTATCTCTGCATTCGACGTTGTTTTGCCGAAAGGTATCCCCTTCAAAGGACAAATGCTGAACCAGATTGCAGCCAAGTTCCTGGATGCCACCACCGACATCTGCCCCAACTGGAAAACAGCTACGCCCGACCCTATGGTAACGGTAGGTGTAATGTGCGAAGGTTTCCCTATCGAAATGATTGTACGCGGTTACCTTTGCGGTAGCGCATGGCGTACTTACAAAAGCGGTGTACGCGAAATCTGCGGTGTGAAACTTCCCGAAGGAATGAAAGAAAACCAGAAGTTCCCCGAACCTATCATCACCCCGACTACAAAAGCTGAAATCGGCGAACACGATGCAGATATCTCCAAAGAAGAAATTCTGGCACAAGGTCTGGCTACTCCCGAAGAATATGCGATATTGGAGAAATATACCATGGACCTCTTCAAGAGAGGAACAGAAATCGCGGCAGAACGCGGTTTGATTCTGGTAGACACAAAGTATGAATTCGGTAAACACAACGGCACCATCTACCTGATGGATGAGATTCATACTCCTGACTCCAGCCGTTACTTCTACACTGAAGGTTATCAGGAACGCTTTGAAAAAGGCGAAGCACAGAAGCAACTCTCCAAAGAGTTTGTACGCGAATGGTTAATGGATAATGGTTTCCAAGGCAAAGAAGGACAGCAGGTTCCTGAAATGACAGACGAAATCGTAGCTTCTATCAGCGAACGTTACATCGAATTGTACGAACACATCACAGGTGAGAAGTTCGTAAAAGAAGATACAAGCAACATTGCTGCACGCATAAGCAAAAATGTTACCACATTTTTAAATGAATAATTAATAATTAAAAATTAAAAGCTGTCATACGTCATCATAACGCATCCCGGCTTTCCTTTTTTAATTTTCAATTTTTAATTTATCGAATGGATTATCCCCAGGAACATATCAAACCTTACGGTGAGGACGGAAAGAAGAGTGAACAAGTAGAAGAAATGTTCGACAACATTGCTCCTGCCTATGACAAGCTGAACCATACCCTTTCACTTGGCATCGACCGCAGTTGGCGCCGGAAAGCAATCAAATGGTTAAAGCCTTTCCAGCCGAAGCGCATCATGGACGTGGCCACCGGCACAGGTGACTTCGCCATCCTTGCCTGCCGCGAGTTGCAGCCCGACAAACTGATAGGCACTGACATCTCGGAAGGAATGATGAACGTGGGGCGTGAAAAAGTAAAACAGGCGCACCTCTCGGACAAGATTTCTTTTGCCCGGGAGGATTGCACCTCTCTCTCATTTGCCGATGAAACGTTTGATGCCGTAACCGTAGCGTTCGGTATCCGCAACTTTGAAGGACTGGACAAGGGACTGGCGGAAATGTGCCGCGTACTGAATCCCGGAGGACATCTCGTCATCCTGGAACTCTCCACGCCGGACCGTTTCCCAATGAAACAGCTCTTCACCATTTACTCTAAAGTTGTCATCCCCCTGCTCGGCAAATGCCTGTCAAAAGACAACAGTGCCTACACCTACCTTCCCCAAAGCATCCGTGCTTTCCCGCAAGGCGAAGTGATGCAGGAGGTTATCCGCAAGGCAGGTTTCAGCCAGGTAAACTTCCGGAGGCTGACGTTTGGTATATGCACTTTGTACACTGCAACTAAATAGAATATTATTAACGTTAGCACACTAAGAGAATTATGCAGAAATATGGTTTAATAGGCTATCCGCTGAAACATTCGTTTTCTATCGGATATTTCAATGAAAAATTCAAGTCGGAGAACATCGACGCCGAATACGTGAACTTTGAAATACCCAGCATTAACGATTTTATGGAAATTATAGGGGAAAATTCCAACCTATGCGGACTCAATGTGACCATTCCTTATAAGGAACAAGTCATCCCTTACCTTGACGAACTGGACAAAGACACCGCAAAAATAGGCGCAGTCAATGTTATCAAAATCATCCGCCAGCCGAAAGGAAAAGTTAAGCTCGTCGGCTACAATTCGGACATCATCGGATTTACGCAGTCCATTGAGCCTTTGCTGCAACCCCACCACAAGAAAGCACTGATTCTGGGCACAGGCGGTGCATCCAAAGCCGTATTCCACGGTCTTGCCAATCTGGGCATCGAAGGTGTATTCGTATCGCGTACGAAAAAAGGATCGGAATACCTTACTTACGAAGAACTGACACCGGAAGTCATGCAGGAATATACGGTCATCGTTAACTGCACCCCTGTTGGCATGTATCCAAAGGTAGATTTCTGTCCGAACATACCTTATGAACTATTAACTCCCAACCATTTGCTCTACGATTTGTTATATAATCCCAACGAGACTCTCTTCATGAAGAAAGGAGAGGCACGCGGCGCCGTCACCAAAAACGGACTGGAAATGCTGCTGTTGCAGGCTTTCGCTGCTTGGGAAATATGGAACAAATAGAGTAAAAAGGAAGGAAATATGAAGAAAGGTATCAGGTACGGTCTATTAGGACTGTTAGTGATTATCATTGTTGCCCTCGTAGGTGCGAGTTTCTATATGCTCAGTTATTCGCTGAGACCGGAACACAATAAAGGAAAAGACATTCCCGGCTCCTACGAGTACATGCTCAGCGAGTATCCGCAAATCAAACCCTGGTTAGACAGTTTGCAAACTGCCGGCGCTTTGCGGGATACCTTCATCATCAACCCCAAAGGAGTGCAACTGCATGCCATCTATGTAGCCGCCCCTGAACCTACCAACAAGACTGCCGTCATCGTACATGGTTACACGGACGATTGCATCCGCATGCTGATGATAGGCTACCTCTACAACAAAGACTTAAAGTACAACATCCTGCTACCCGACCTGCAAAATCAGGGACTGAGTGGTGGTCCTGCCATCCAGATGGGATGGAAAGATCGCTTGGATGTACTACACTGGATGGATATTGCCAACAATATTTATGGCGGAAACACTCAAATGGTAGTACATGGCATCTCAATGGGAGCTGCAACAACCATGATGGTATCCGGTGAGCCGCAACAACCTTTCGTGAAATGTTTTGTGGAAGATTGCGGCTATACCAGCGTATGGGACGAATTTTCGCATGAACTGAAAAGCCAGTTCAGCTTGCCTGCTTTCCCGCTGATGTACACCACCAGTTGGCTGTGCAATGCCAAGTACGGTTGGAATTTCAAAGAAGCTTCTTCGCTGAATCAAGTGAGAAAATGCAAGTTGCCGATGTTCTTTATTCATGGTGATGCAGATACATATGTGCCCACCTGGATGGTCTATCCCCTCTATGAAGCCAAGTCGGAACCAAAAGAATTGTGGATTACCCCCGGTGCCACACATGCCATGTCTTACAAGGATTATCCGGTGGAATACACCGAACATGTGAAGAATTTCGTAGGAAAATACATCCATTGATGTGATTTTTCATACATTCGTCCTACAAATACATTAGTATGAAAAGATTAATCTCTATAAGTTTATTCCTATGCCTGCTCCTATCCGTACAGGCACAGAAGGTCTATACTACAGACAATATCCCCAAAGTACATCTCCAGAACAAAATGCGCTATGTCTGCAATCCGGACGACATCCTCTCACAGGCTGCCTGCGACAGCATTGATCGTATGTTGTATGCACTGGAGCAACAGACGGGTATTGAAACAGTAGTTGCCGTGGTTCCCTCCATTGGCAATGAAGACTGCTTTGACTTTGCACACCGACTGCTCAACGAATGGGGTGTGGGAAAGAAAGGAAAGAATAACGGTCTGGTCATCCTCTTGGTAACAGACCAGCGTTGCATACAGTTCTACACAGGCTATGGTCTGGAAGGGGACTTGCCTGATGCCATCTGCAAACGTATCCAAACACGGGACATGATACCTTATCTGAAAGACGGTAATTGGGATGCCGGCATGGTGGCAGGTGTGCGTGCCGTTTGCGGCAGACTGGACGGTAGCATGGTGAACGATACGGAAGACGAAGAAGACCTCTCTTTCTTTGGTATTCTGGCAGCTGTCATTGGTTTCTTTGTGGTAGCCGGACTGATAGGCTGGATTGCGGCACGCGCTGCAAGCAAATGCCCTAATTGCGGACAACACAAGTTACAACGCACTGGCAGTAAAGTCATTTCACGTCACAACGGAGTAAAAACGGAAGACGTCACCTACACTTGTCGCAACTGCGGACACAGTGTAGTGCGCCGTAAGCAATCGTATGATGAAAACTATCGCGGTGGCGGCGGAGGAGGTCCGGTCATCTTTGGTGGTGGCGGAGGCTTCGGAGGCAGAGGCGGAGGTGGTTTCAGCGGAGGCAGCTTCGGCGGAGGTATGGGAGGAGGCGGAGGCGCCGGTTCCCGGTTCTAAGAACTAAATATATTTAATCATTTAATAAAGAAAAGTATGAAGAAGTCAACTATTATCATTCTTGTTGTTTTAGCACTCCTCGTCATTTGGGGCGTCACTGGTTATAACGGACTGGTAACTATGGATGAAAACGTAAGCGGACAATGGTCGAACGTTGAAACACAATATCAACGCCGCGCCGATTTGATCCCTAATCTGGTTAACACGGTAAAAGGATATGCATCTCACGAAAAAGAAACGTTGGAAGGTGTAGTACAGGCGCGCAGTCAAGCTACTCAGATTAAAGTAGATGCCAACGACTTGACTCCCGAAAAGCTGGCTGAATATCAGAAAGCACAAGGTGCCGTCACTTCCGCATTGGGCAAATTACTCGCCATCACCGAGAACTATCCCGACCTGAAAGCCAACCAGAATTTTCTGGAACTGCAAGCTCAGTTGGAAGGAACAGAGAACCGCATCAACGTGGCACGTACTAACTTCAACAATGCAGCGAAGGATTTCAATACAGCCATCCGCCGTTTCCCGAAGAATATACTCGCAAGCCTGTTCGGCTTCGAGAAACGCGTTTACTTTGAAGCTGCCGAAGGTAGCGAAACTGCGCCAACAGTACAGTTTTAGAGATATTAAACTTCACGACGAAGAGAAATAGCTTGCATCCCCCTTTCACACAAAAATACCTGTAAAGAAAGTATTCTTGTGAGAAAGGGGGATGTTTTATGCCTATAATGCAACCCCTCTTACATCTTTTGATTCATTTGTTCTAAACAGTATAAACAAAAGCCATTAATTTTGTGCAATAAGTTTATACTAACCAACTAATAAATCCAATCATGAAAATACCATGTAAAGCAACATTCACGATTTACCTTCTTTTATTCTCCGGCATCACTCTATATGCAGGAGATATATCTTTCAAAATAACAAAGAAGTATCTGAATTTTCCTGTTTCGCACAGACAGGACAGATGCCAAATGACATTTGATGTGAAAGGAGAAAGTACGCTGTCTGTAGTAATCCGCCTGGCCCCTGATGAAGCAGACTATTGGGTGTTCAAAGATGTATCTGCTTTTAAAGGGAAAACTATCAAAATTACTTATGAAGGTAATGATGCCGGATTAAATAAAATCTATCAGGCAGATGATATTGCCGGACAAGACAGCTTATATAAAGAGAAAAACCGCCCACAGTTTCATTTTACCACTAAAAGGGGATGGATTAACGACCCCAATGGACTGATATATCACAACGGCGAATATCATTTATTCTATCAACACAATCCTTATGAAAGGGATTGGGAGAATATGCATTGGGGGCACGCCGTCAGCAAAGATCTGGTGCATTGGGAAGAACTGGCAGACGCCTTATACCCCGACCACTTAGGAACCATGTTTTCAGGTTCTGCCGTTATTGATTATGAAAATACGGCAGGTTTCAATAAAGGCAAGACACCTGCCATGGTAGTAGCCTTTACAGCCGCCGGTCCTGACAGACAAGTGCAAGGAATAGCCTACAGCCTCGATGACGGGCGCACTTTCACAAAATATGCCAAAAATCCGGTTATTGACTCTAAAGAAAAATGGAACAGTAATGACACACGAGATCCGAAAGTCTTCTGGTATGCTCCATCCAGGCACTGGGTTATGGTATTGAATGAGCGGGACGGGCATTCCATCTATACATCCGGCAATCTGAAGGATTGGACATATGAAAGTCACATAACCGGCTTTTGGGAATGTCCCGAATTATTTGAGTTGCCGGTAGACGATGATACACATAACACGAAATGGATAATGTATGGCGCATCAGGCACCTACATGATAGGTTCTTTCAACGGCAAAGAATTCAAGCCCGAAACCGGAAAGTTTTGCTATACGAACGGATGTATCTACGCTGCACAGACTTTCACCAATATCCCCGCCACTGACGGGCGACGTATTCAAATAGGTTGGGGAAGAGTTTCCCAGCCAGGCATGCCATTCAATGGAATGATGATGCTTCCTACAGAACTGACTTTACGTAGAACGAAAGACGGAATCCGTCTAATCAGCGTACCCGTAAAAGAGACAGAACAGCTTTTTCAGCCGATTCAGAAATGGCACTCACTCACTTCTGATGAAGCTAACCAAAAACTGACCGAATTCAATACCACAGATTGTCTTCGCATCAAAACGACTCTTAAATTATCACATGCCACAGATGCCGGACTCAGCCTTTTCGGACAACGTATCCTTCATTATGATATGAACTTCAACACAGTGAACGGTCATTTTTATTCGCCGCAAGACCCAACCAGTATGGAGTTATCTGCTGACATTTATATTGACCGGACAACCATTGAGGTATTCATAGATGGGGGATTATATTCTTATTCGATGGAACGCCACCCTGCTGATGGGAACAAAGAAGGATTCCATTTCTGGGGAAACCGCATCGAGGTTAAGAACCTGGAAGTTTTCTCCGTAAAATCCATCTGGTAAACTATAAACTTGAATATGCACACTTCTCAGCTCCACCATTATAAGTTGGAGCTGAGAAGATATTTTATACCTCATCTTATCGATGCACTAAGACCATTATTGCAAATCCGCTATCGCCTCCCTCAACTCCTTTACCCCACTCCATGCTTTGAAGAACAGGCGAAGCCCTATTATCAGTCCGACGGCAAGTCCCGTCCATGCACCTATCAATAGATAGCGGTCCCCCATTCTGGACATATCCCATATCATGCTTGCCAGTAAAGGTACGGCGCACAATACACTTACAGCAATTCCTACTTTGAAAGACATCCGGAAACGCCCCTCCGCCAGACACACTTCACGCACAGTCATTTTCAGGCAATCAATTCTTCTTAGCAACACCATCCACGCAAATTGTCGGGCCAGTATTACGGCTACAAACAGAAACAACAATATCCACGTCAGTACACTGAAATCATAAGCCCGATTATGTACCAAAAGCCAGCATAGGAGAGGCAGGCAGATAACCACAATCGTAAACCGCCGCAGCACGCGATCCTGCACTTGTTTCACTTTACTAACTACCTTATTATTTTGTTGCTGGCGCTGTTCCATCTCCAACCGCCCCAGTCTCTCTTCCATTATATTCCAGTTTTGTTTCAATTCTTCCAGTTCCATAATCTGCTTTATTTAGCTATTCGCTTGTTTGGTTAGTTTTTCTTTAATTCGTTTCAGCCTCGAAGCTACGGTGTTGCGCGGCATGCCGACAATCTCCGCAATCTCCTCATATGAGTTTTCATCCAGCCACAGGAGGATGACGGCACGTTCAAACTTGTCCAATCCCGCAATGAGGCGATACATCTCTTTCAGGCGACGGGTGGTTTCGTTATCTTCCGCTTCCAGCCCGTAAAGGGTGTCGAGCGAAGTATGCTCGCCCCGGCGTTGCTGCTGGCGGTAGAAGGAGATGCAGGTATTCAACCCTACACGGTAAATCCACGAAGAAGGTTTGCCTTTTCCTTCATATCCGCTGAAACCTCGCCAAAGGTTTATCACAACTTCCTGATAGAGGTCCTTAAAGTTATCTCCATCCGTGGCATACATATAGCAGATCTTATAAATCACCCGCTTATATTCCTCAATGAGAGAAGTGAACTGTTTTTCTTTCGTATTCTGTTCCATCTTAAGATAGTCTTTTGTACATAAGACGCCCGCTTTGGATATTAGTTGCAGGAGGGAAGAAAAAAAAGACAAGTTAAGGCTGTTTTCACGCTCAGTATTTGCCATCTTTTGCCAAGCTTATGGCAAAGTTTTGCCAGTGTGGTGGCAAAGTCTTGCCAAGCCTATGGCAAAGTCTTGCCACTTCGATGGCAAAAGTTTGCCAATGCGGTGGCAAAACATTGGCAAAGTAATAGCAACGAATTGCTTCACTTAGATGTCACTGTTTCAGTAGGGCTAGCTATAAAGATTTTATAGTTCATTTCTACCTCGATCTATGCATACTTTTTGAAAAAAACTTGTACCTTTGTCGCGTATTTCTTTCGTAGAGAAGAGATATGTTTCCAATTTGGAGATATCATTTTATTATTCGTAACTTCTAAAGTCTGGTAAATTTTTACAAGCACGGATAATAAGTGAAGGTCTCCACGTCCGGGTTGCGTATAACTTTGTTATATACACTCTGGCGTGGGGCTATTGTTTATTATTGCTTGACAGGTTTACCAGAGCCTTGAGGTTGAATAATATGCCAATAGTTCCCACGTCTTTTTTATGTTTAAAGAAATAGGGAATACACGACTAACCCTTTAAAACTTATAACACGATGAATGAACCTCTTACCTGCTCCTGCCAGATGAAAACCGACTTAGAAAACTCAGCCGATGCACTTTCTTTTCTCGAAGAGAATTACTCTTTACCCAGTATCAGGAACAATCTGAATAAATTTTCAAAGCAAGAACTGCGCTGTGCTTGTTGCCTGTTGGAGACTGCCTTAATGAGAATATCCCAAAAGAAAACGATTTGGGAGCGATTGACTGTAAAGAAGTAGAGTTCGGCTAATTTCTTACGCAAACTCAAGGCTATAAGCAAAATAATCGCTACTTTTGCGCATTCAATTGAAAAAACATATCAACTCATGAGTAACCAAAGATACATGATGCGTGGTGTCAGCGCGTCTAAAGAAGATGTGCACAATGCCATCAAGAACATCGACAAAGGAATTTTCCCGCAAGCTTTCTGCAAAATCATCCCCGACATTTTGGGCGGAGACCCGGAGTATTGCAACATTATGCATGCCGACGGTGCAGGTACCAAGTCCTCGCTGGCTTATATGTACTGGAAAGAAACGGGTGACCTCTCCGTATGGAAAGGCATTGCACAAGATGCCCTGATTATGAATATCGACGACCTGCTCTGTGTAGGTGCAGTGGATAATATCTTGGTGTCTTCCACCATCGGACGAAACAAATTGCTGATTCCGGGCGAAGTAATCTCCGCCATCATCAACGGCACAGACGAGTTGCTCGCCGAACTCCGTGAGATGGGTGTAGGCGTATATGCCACAGGTGGCGAAACCGCCGACGTAGGCGACTTGGTGCGTACCATCATCGTAGACAGCACCGTGACTTGCCGCATGAAGCGCAGCGATGTGATTGACAATGCGAATATCCGTCCGGGCGATGTGATTGTAGGCATGGCTTCTTACGGACAGGCTACTTACGAGAAAGAATATAACGGCGGCATGGGCAGCAACGGCCTGACCTCTGCCCGCCACGACGTATTCTCCAAGTATCTGGCAGAGAAATATCCCGAAAGTTATGATAAGGCAGTGCCCGAAGAGCTGGTTTACAGTGGCGGTTTGAAACTGACGGATGCCGTAGAAGGTAGTCCGCTGGATGCAGGCAAACTGGTGCTCTCCCCTACTCGCACGTATGCGCCGGTGGTGAAAAAGTTGCTGGATGCGCTTCGTCCTGAAATCCACGGTATGGTACACTGCTCGGGTGGCGCACAAACCAAAGTGCTGCACTTTATAGGAGATAATTGTCGCGTAATTAAGGATAACCTGTTCCCTGTTCCTCCCTTGTTCAAAACCATTAAGGAAGAGAGTAACACGGACTGGGCAGAGATGTACAAGGTATTCAATATGGGACACAGACTGGAAGTATACCTGTCGCCCGAACATGCCGAAGAAGTAATCGCCATCAGCAAGAGTTTCGGTATCGATGCTCAGATTGTGGGACGCATTGAGGAAAGCGATAAGAAGGAGCTGATTATTAAGAGCGAGTTCGGAGAATTTAGATACTAATTAAATATCTGACTAATAAAATGAAGAAACTCATTTATATATTATGCTGCCTTTTTTGCCTCTGTATCACCATAGATATGGGGTGCGATATATGGGAACAAGTATCTACACAACCATTCACTTTCCGGATGTTTATGCGTATGCTCGCACTTTTGGGCTGGTGTTTCATCACTTATGGTGTCATCACCCAAAGATATAAATGGGTACAAAAACTTTGTAAATAGAATAAATGGCAGACAACAACACCATATTAGAAAAACTGGAAGGCCTCGTTGCCCGCTTCGAAGAAGTATCGACGCTGATTACAGACCCGGCAGTGATTGCCGACCAGAAGCGTTATGTGAAGCTCACCAAAGAGTATAAAGAACTGGGCGACCTGATGAATGCCCGCAAAGAATATATCCAGGTACTGAACGGCATTGAGGAAGCCAAGGAAATCATCACCAACGAAACAGACCCGGAAATGCGGGAAATGGCACGTGAAGAACTGGATGCCTGCCAAACCCGACAGCCGGAACTGGAAGAGCACATCAAACTCCTCCTTGTGCCTGCCGACCCGCAGGACGGCAAGAATGCCATCCTCGAAATCCGTGGTGGTACGGGTGGCGACGAAGCCGCTATCTTTGCCGGAGACCTCTTCCGCATGTACACCAAGTTTTGTGAAACAAAAGGTTGGAGAATGGAAATATCCAGCGTCAACGAAGGCGCAGCAGGCGGATTCAAGGAAATCATCTGTAGCGTGACGGGCGAAAATGTCTACGGAACCCTGAAATATGAATCGGGCGTACACCGCGTGCAACGCGTGCCGGCTACTGAGACACAGGGTCGTGTGCATACTTCTGCCGCCAGTGTGGCAGTGCTTCCCGAAGCCGAAGAGTTTGACGTAGTCATCAACGAAGGCGAAATCAAATGGGATACCTTCCGAAGCGGCGGTGCCGGCGGACAGAACGTAAACAAGGTGGAATCCGGCGTGCGCTTGCGTTACGTCTGGAGAAACCCCAACACAGGCACTTCCGAAGAAATCCTGATAGAATGTACCGAAACGCGCGACCAGCCTAAAAACAAGGAACGCGCCCTCTCCCGTCTGCGTACCTTCATCTACGACAAGGAACACCAGAAATACTTGGATGACATCGCTTCCAAGCGGAAAACAATGGTATCTACCGGAGACCGCTCCGCAAAAATCCGTACCTATAATTATCCGCAGGGACGCATCACCGACCATCGCATCAACTATACCATTTATAACCTCGCCGCCTTTATGGATGGCGGCATCCAGGACTGCATCGACCACCTGATTGTTGCAGAAAATGCAGAACGACTGAAAGAAAGCGAACTGTAAAAAAACAATAGCGAAGCGGATGAAAGAACCTTTGTTAAAAAAAACATTCCATACCATGACGGAAGCTTTTCAGAATTGCTGGAAGCGCTTCCCCATCACTGTATGTTTTGTTTTTGTGCTTGCTGCCTATTTAGCCTATCTGGTGGCTACCGACATGGAAGGCGACAGGAAGCAATTGATGGTTCTGGGCTACTATTTCTCCATCGGCATGTTGCTTTCACTCACTCTCCACCTGTGGAGCGAAGAGATAAAAAGCAAACTGAAAAGCACAATTGTGCATGTAGTGATGCATGTGTTGCTCATTGCAGACGCCGTATATCTTTACAGCCTCTCACCCGAACAATCACTCACCGAAATAGGCATAGCCCACGGAGCAGGTATACTGGCTTTGTGGCTTTCGGTGTTTTTCCTTTCATTCACCAAAGAAAAGAATGACATCCCAAGCTGGAACTTTACCTCATATACCATAGGGACTTTTGTCACGGCAAATGTGGTGGGACTCATCATGAGTGGCGGAATAAGTCTGCTGGTATTCTCGCTTCAGAAACTTTTCAATGTGGATGTGAGCTGGAGATGTTATCTATATATCCTTATTATATGTAGCGTACTGCTCCCCATGTTGCTCTTCCTCGGCATGTTACCCAAAGACGAACAGAAACATGACCGGGAACCGCAATCGTCGGACTTCCTGAAAGGAACCATACATTTCCTTTTCCTGCCGCTGATAGCAGGATATCTGCTTGTGCTCTACATCTATGCCGCCCGCATTCTTATCAGTTGGGAGTTACCCATCGGATGGGTATCCTGGCTTGTGGTGGCACTTATGGCAGGATGCATCGCTACCGAGTTCGGCCTATATCCGGCACGTATTCAGGAAACCAAACGGGCAAACGAATGGATTGCACGATGGTTGCCTGCCTTGGTATTGCCGCTTCTGGTACTGATGACAGTCGGCATTATGCGCCGTTTCAACGATTATGGCATCACCATAAACCGCCTTTACATCATTACGCTTAATATCTGGTTCTACATCGTTTGCTTCGGACTTGTCTTCACCAAGGCGCGTCGTATAAGCTGGATACCCATTTCATTTTCCATTATCTTCCTGCTCACCTCGGCATTGCCCGTGAACTATGCAAGTATCACACGGAATACAATCCGCAATGACGTAAAGGAAGAACTAAAACGTAGCTGCGACATGGAGTTGCCGCTCACGCGTGAGCAATATAATCAGTGGATAGAGACGCTTCCGGAGGGAACTGGGGCACAAGTGAACGATAAATTCATGTATCTGCGCAACTGGTTCGGGCGAAAAAGCATAGCCGACCTTGTGGATAGGGATGTATCGTTCTATTCTGCCAGACATCATTATGAAACAGATAATGACGACATTGCTGTTGATGCTGAACCGGTATCTACACCCACCATATCATACAGAGCACAGGCAGCATCTCAGGTCGACATCAAAATACCCAATGGGTATAATCGGTTCATAGCCATCCCCGACCCGAAAGAGTCAGATTGGAGTTGTACCATCCCACGTAAATATCTCGAGACAGGAATATTACCCGTCTCCCTCGGTACTCGGACAGGTCATATGAACGATAGTGTCTATATTGACCTGAAAACCCTTGAGACACTCCGCCAATACAAATATGGCGAAATGCCTCCCACTACATTCAAATGTAACTCAAACAAGAACCTGTTCATGCTTACCCGCTTCTCTTTAAATTATCCGAAAGTAGGACAAGAAGAACTTAAATTAGGCATAAACGGTTATCTATTCAAGAAATAATCAAATGAATCATAAACAGACTAAAAATATTCGTCATGAATAAACAACAGCTTTTTGAAAATATCAAGCGCAAGAAATCATTCCTCTGCGTAGGTCTGGATACAGACATCAAGAAAATTCCCGAACACTTATTGAAAGAAGAAGACCCGATTTTCGCTTTCAACAAAGCCATCATCGACGCAACGGCCGACCTTTGTATCGCCTACAAACCCAATCTCGCTTTTTATGAAAGCATGGGTGTGAAAGGTTGGATCTCCTTCGAAAAAACCGTGAAGTATATCAAAGAAAACTATCCCGACCAATTCATCATCGCTGACGCCAAACGCGGTGACATAGGAAATACATCTGCCATGTATGCCCGCACCTTCTTCGAAGAACTGGACATTGACTCTGTAACCGTGGCTCCCTACATGGGTGAGGATAGCGTCACTCCGTTCCTCACTTACGAAGGCAAATGGGTAATCCTACTGGCACTGACCAGCAACAAAGGTTCGCACGACTTCCAGTTGACGGAAGACCCTAACGGCGAACGCCTCTTCGAGAAAGTATTGCGCAAATCGCAGGAATGGGCCGGAGACGAACAAATGATGTACGTGGTAGGCGCTACCCAAGGCCGTGCTTTTGAAGACATCCGTAAGATTGTTCCCAACCACTTCCTGCTCGTGCCGGGTGTGGGTGCACAAGGTGGTTCACTGGAAGAAGTTTGCAAATATGGCATGAACTCCACTTGCGGACTGATTGTGAATTCTAGTCGTGGCATCATATACGTAGATAAAACAGAAAAGTTTGCCGAAGCTGTCCGCAATGCCGCTAAAGAAGTACAGCAGCAAATGGCGGAACAGTTGAAGGGAGTGATTAATGCTTAATCACTTATCACTTACCCTTAATCACTAACAACGTGTTCGAAAGGAAAATCATCAACGACCCGGTGTTCGGGTTCATCAATATTCCGAAAGGGTTGCTGTACGACATCGTACGGCATCCCCTTCTGCAACGCCTGAATCGCATCAAGCAACTGGGCTTGTCGTCTGTAGTTTATCCCGGCGCACAACACACCCGCTTCCAGCATTCGCTGGGCGCTTTCCATCTGATGAGCGAAGCCATCCAGCACCTCACCAGCAAGGGAAACTTCATCTTCGACAGTGAAGCCGAAGCGGTGCAGGCAGCTATTTTGATGCACGACATCGGACATGGACCGTTCTCCCATGTACTGGAAGATACCATTGTACAGAGTGTATCCCATGAAGATATTTCACTTCTACTGATGGAACGCATCAACAAAGAAATGAACGGACAGTTAACTCTTGCTATTCAAATCTTCAAGGACGAATACCCCAAAAGCTTCCTGCATCAACTCGTCAGCGGGCAACTCGATATGGACCGTATGGACTACCTACGCCGTGATAGTTTCTACACCGGCGTGACGGAAGGTAACATTGGTTCGGCACGCATCATCAAAATGCTCGACGTGAAAGAAGATCATCTCGTAGTAGAGTCCAAAGGCATCTACTCCATCGAGAATTTCCTCACTGCCCGCCGTTTGATGTACTGGCAGGTATATCTGCACAAAACGTCCGTAGCCTACGAGAAAATGCTCATCAGCACCTTGCTCCGTGCCAAAGAACTGGCAAACCAGGGTGTGGAATTATTTGCTTCACCGGCACTGCGTTTTTTCCTTTACAATGACATCAATAAGGAAACTTTCTATGCCAATCCCGAATGTTTGGAGAACTTCATCCAACTGGATGACAATGATATATGGACCGCTCTGAAAGTGTGGAGCACCCATAGCGACAAGGTTCTGTCCACGTTAAGTCTCGGAATGATTAACCGCAATATCTTCAAAGTAGAAATTTCTACTGAACCGATATGTGAAAAAAGAAAAAAAGAGTTAACTTTGCAAATCAGTCAGCAACTGGACATACCCCTCTCTGAAGCGAGCTATTTCGTCTCTACCCCCAGCATCGAGAAGAATATGTACGACCCGGCAGACGATAGTATTGATATCCTCTATAAAGACGGAAGCATCAAGAATATTGCTGAAGCATCGGACATGCTCAACATTTCTCTTCTGTCTAAAAAAGTAAAAAAATACTATCTTTGCTACCAACGTTTGCATAGGTAAGTATAAAATATTCACCCAAGGACAAGGAAATATAAAAAAAAAGTCCGTTATTTGTGATTTGAAACCATCTAACAAGAATAAGACAATGGAGTTCTCTGCTAAACAAATTGCAACATTTATCCAAGGAGAAATCGTTGGAGACGAGAATGCAACTGTACATACTTTTGCCAAAATAGAAGAAGGCATCCCCGGTGCTATCTCGTTTCTGTCCAATCCCAAATATATATCTTATATATACGACACTCAATCCAGCATAGTACTGGTAAACAAAGACTTCGTCCCCGAGCAGGAAGTAAAAACGACTTTAATCAAGGTGGACAATGCTTATGAAAGTCTTGCTAAATTACTCAACCTTTATGAACAAAGTAAGCCTAAGCGTGTTGGAATTCATCCGCTGGCCTTCGTTGCCGACACTGCAAAAATAGGCAAGGATGTTTACATTGCTCCATTCGCATGCATCGGCGAATATGCTGAGGTGGGAGATAATACGATGATTCATCCGCATGCCACCATCGGTAGCGGTGCCAAAGTAGGAAACGATTGCATCATATATGCCAGCGCAACCATTTACCATGACTGCCGGGTGGGCAATCATTGCATTCTGCATTCCGGCAGTGTGATTGGTGCGGACGGTTTTGGCTTCGCCCCTACTATCGAAGGTTACGAGAAGATTCCTCAAATCGGTATCGTAATATTGGAAGACAATGTGGAAATCGGTGCCAACACTTGTGTGGATCGCGCCACAATGGGAGCAACCATCGTCCATAAAGGTGTGAAGTTGGACAATCTGATACAGATAGCCCACAATGACGAAATCGGTTCGCATACCGTTATGGCAGCGCAAGTGGGTGTTGCAGGTTCCACAAAAGTGGGCGAATGGTGTATGTTCGGTGGCCAGGTAGGCATTGCAGGACACAGCCATATAGGCAATAAAGTGAGCCTCGGAGCCCAATCGGGCGTACCGGGCGATTTAAAAGATGGTAGCCAGTTAATCGGCACCCCCCCTATGGAGTTGAAACAATACTTCAAGGCTTCCATTGCACAACGGAGCTTACCCGAGATGCAGAAAGAAATCCGCCAGCTCCGTAAAGAATTGAATGAATTAAAACAACAAATAAACAAGTAACAAATGTTGAAACAAAAGACTCTGAAAGACAGTTTTTCCCTCAGTGGTAAAGGCCTTCATACGGGACTTGACCTAACGGTTACTTTCAATCCGGCTCCGGACAATCACGGATACAAAATCCAGCGTATCGACCTGGAAGGGCAACCTACCATTGAAGCGGTAGCGGACAATGTGACTGAAACGACCCGTGGCACTGTTCTTTCCAAGAACAATGTGAAAGTTAGCACTGTGGAGCACGGTATGGCAGCCCTCTATGCTTTGGGCATCGACAACTGCCTGATACAAGTCAACGGTCCTGAGTTTCCTATTCTGGACGGAAGTGCCCAATATTATGCACAAGAAATAGAGCGCGTAGGTACAGAAGAACAAAATGCCGTTAAAGATTTCTATATCATCAAGTCAAAAATCGAGTTTCGCGATGAGAAGACAGGTTCTTCCATCATCGTGCTTCCTGATGAGAATTTCAGCTTAAACGTGTTGGTATCTTACGATTCGACTATCATCCCCAACCAGTTTGCAACGTTGGAAGATATGTCGAAGTTCAAAGAAGAAGTAGCCGGAAGCCGGACATTCGTATTCGTACGCGAAATTGAGCCGCTGTTGCAGGCAGGTCTTATCAAAGGGGGCGATTTGGACAATGCCATCGTGATTTACGAACGCAAGATGTCTCAGGAAGACTTCGACAAACTGGCTGACGTGATGGGAGTTCCCCACATGAATGCCGAGCAATTAGGCTACATTAATCACAAACCGCTGGTATGGCCCAATGAATGTGCACGCCATAAACTGCTCGACGTTATCGGTGATTTGGCCCTGATAGGCAAACCCATCAAGGGACGCATCATCGCTACCCGTCCGGGACACACCATCAATAATAAGTTCGCCCGCCAAATGCGTAAAGAAATCCGTCTGCACGATATTCAGGCACCGACTTACGATTGTAATCGCGAACCTGTAATGGACGTGAATCGCATCCGTGAACTTTTGCCGCACCGCTATCCATTCCAATTGGTAGACAAAGTGATTGAAATCGGCGCCAACTACATCGTAGGTGTGAAGAATATAACTGCCAATGAACCTTTCTTCCAGGGACATTTTCCACAGGAGCCTGTAATGCCGGGGGTACTACAGGTTGAGGCCATGGCACAGGTAGGCGGTTTGCTTGTATTGAACTCAGTAGATGAGCCCGAACGTTACTCTACCTATTTTATGAAAATAGATGGTGTGAAGTTCCGACAGAAAGTAGTGCCGGGCGACACCTTGGTTTTCCGCGTAGAATTAATTTCCCCTATCCGCCGTGGCATTTCCACCATGAAAGGCTATGCATTTGTAGGAGAGAAAGTAGTTTGCGAGGCAGAATTTATGGCACAAATAGTTAAGAACAAGTGAATATAAATATTAGGTATTAAGTATTAATTATTAATTGGCTGCGCACTTATTGTTTAAGCGCTTTCATCCTGATAATTAATAATTAATATTTGATAATTAATAATTAAATAACATGATAAGTCCCTTAGCGTATATTCATCCCGAGGCAAAAATCGGGGAAAACGTAGAGATTGCTCCTTTCGTATTCATTGACAAGAATGTGGTAATCGGCGATAATAATAAAATTATGGCAAATGCCAATATTCTGTACGGTTCGCGTATCGGTAATGGAAACACTATCTTTCCGGGAGCCGTAATCGGTGCCATTCCTCAAGACTTGAAGTTCCAAGGAGAAGAAAGTACCGCTGAGATTGGTGATAACAACACTATCCGTGAAAATGTGACCGTCAACCGTGGTACGGCTGCCAAAGGCAGAACCATCATAGGAAACAATAATCTGTTGATGGAAGGAGTACACGTGGCACACGATGCCCTTGTCGGTAACTATTGCATCATCGGAAACTCAACCAAGATGGCAGGTGAAATCGTGATAGACGATTATTCCATCATCAGCGCTAATGTGTTGATGCACCAGTTCTGTCGCGTAGGTGGATTCGGAATGATACAGGGAGGTTGCCGTTTCAGCAAGGACATTCCGCCGTACATCATTGCCGGCCGGGAGCCTATCGCTTACAGTGGTATCAATATTATTGGTCTGCGCCGCCGCGGATTTAGTAATGAAACAATTGAGAATATTCACAATGCATACCGCATCATTTATCAGAGTGGACTGAATACTTCGGACGCTTTAAAGAAAATAGAGGAAGAAATTCCGACAGGTCCGGAGATTGAATATATTGTCAGCTTCATTCAGAACTCTGAACGTGGTATCATCAGGTAATAAAACGATAAAGTGATAAGTGATAACAGTGTTACCACACTATCACATTTCAACATTATAACTTTAGAGTATGATTTACAGATTTACACTTATCTCCGACGAATCGGACGACTTCGTAAGAGAAATACAAATTGATCCGGAAGCTACATTCTACGACTTGCACGAGGCTATCGTGAAGTCAGTAGGTTACACCGACGACCAGATGACTTCTTTCTTCATCTGCGATGACGACTGGGAAAAAGAAAAAGAAATCACGCTGGAAGAAATGGACGACAATCCGGAAATGGACAGCTGGGTAATGAAAGACACCACTATCAGTGAACTGGTGGAAGATGAGAAACAGAAGTTGCTTTATGTATTCGATTACATGACAGAGCGTTGTTTCTTCATCGAACTTTCCGAAATCATTACCGGAAAGGAAATGAAGGGTGCCAAATGCACCAAGAAGGAAGGCGAGGCTCCGAAACAAACCGTTGACTTCGAAGAAATGGCAGCCAATAGCGGCTCACTTGACTTAGACGAAAACTTCTACGGAGACCAGGATTTCGATCTGGAAGAATTCGACCAGGAAGGATTCGATATAGGCGGCGGCGAAAGCGGCGGAGCTTCATTCGAGGAAGAAAAATTCTAAATTTGAATATACCAAGGGAGACACCATACTCTTTATAGTATATTTTTAGACGCAGATTACGCGGATTACGCAGATTTTTTTAGTTTAGAATCCGTGTTATCCGCGTAATCTGCGTCTAAAAAATAATATCCACTTTATCTTTGAAACGTTTTATATAACATCTGTATGAAAACCCTGATAGTGCTTATTGGACCGACCGGAGTCGGAAAGACCGAACTCAGCCTACGGCTGGCAGAGCATTACCACACTTGCATCATTTCCGCTGACTCCCGTCAACTCTATGCCGACCTGAAAATAGGTACAGCAGCCCCTACCCCTGAACAACTGCAACGTGTGAAGCACTACCTTGTTGGCACATTGCAACTTACCGACTATTACAGCGCTGCCCAATACGAGGCGGAAGTACTGAAACTTCTGGATACTTTATTTACCGAACAAGACACCGTACTGCTTACCGGTGGCTCCATGATGTACGTAGATGCCGTATGCAAAGGCATTGACGACATCCCTACCGTAGATGCGGAAACGCGCCAGTTGATGCTGCACAAGTACGAAACGGAAGGTTTGGAGAGACTCTGCGCAGAACTGAAATTGCTTGATCCGGAATATTATAAAATAGTAGACCTGAAGAATCCGAAGCGCGTGATTCATGCATTGGAAATATGCTACATGACGGGAAAGACTTACACCTCCTTCCGCACCCAACAAAAGAAAGAACGTCCTTTCCGTATTGTGAAGATAGGCTTAACACGTGACCGTGAAGAACTCTACGACCGCATCAACCAACGAGTGGAGCTCATGATAGAAGACGGACTGATAGAAGAAGTCAAACAAGTATATCCATACCGGACACTCAACTCCCTGAATACGGTAGGCTACAAAGAGGTATTCAAGTATCTTGATGGAGAATGGACGCTGCCTTTCGCTATAGAGAAAATCAAGCAGAATTCACGCATCTATTCACGCAAGCAGATGACATGGTTCAAGAGAGATGAAGAAATTCGTTGGTTCCATCCGGAACAAGAAACGGAGATACTGGCATACCTCCGTTCGGTGATGTAATATCTATTCCGCTTCAAGTAAACTCTGATAAATCATTCTTATCGACGCATCCAGCTCTTCATAAAGCTTCGGTATTGCTTGGGTATCGAGACTTCCCTTTTTCCGCCATTCTTCTAATAATGGTTTTGTAGTACGGAATACTTCATCTTCCACAGAAGTAAGCGTTGTCATATAGCCATCGCCTTTCTCCGGACTATACAGCCGTTCCCAATTCAGATAACGTCCGGTTCCCATCCCTTGCTTATAGCTGAAAACCCGATCTGCCAGACGAAGCGACCAGTCGCTAAGCGGGGCGGCCTTACATTCTTTATTGAGACGAACCAACTCAGGAAGTAGTTTATCGGCACCTTTCACCCAAAGCGGAATGGCTATTCCGGTGGGAGGATAACCAAGCAGCGTCCACATGGTTGTGAGTTCCGCCTTCTCACCCGGCTTCACACCTTGTACCACTGCGGAACACGACGTACTGCTACGCGGAATGAAATCCTGGTCAATAAACCAGCCTGACGCCTGCGGACGGTTATACGCGCCATTACGCAAATCAATATCAAGCATACGGTTGCGAAATGAACGCGACAAGTCATTGAAGATGAACTGCGGTGTGATACTACCTGTGGCCGAAGCTTTCATTAACACCTGGTCTGCTTCCATATATCGCACATATCCGGCACCTTCGTTCACTTTACCTGCAAAGGAAAAGTTGGTACGGGCAACATAGCCATAAGGAGCATCCTTAGGATTATTAGCATCATACATGATGTACTTCTGATAATCCACCTCAAACATAACCGCGCCACCTTTCGCATCAATCACACCTAAATTGGCCTCAATATAACTGGGCTTGGAGATGGTATCCAAGAAATGACAGAAATCCTCTACAGTGGCACAAACTTCGAGCGCACGATAGATAATGCGTCCATTGGCAGCTCCCCGCTCCTCACCATCTTTCACGTCCACCAAGTTATAAGACTGAGTATTCATCAAAGCAAATCCTGCAGAATTAGTTCCCATCCATGCTTCTTTCAGATACGCATTATCACTATTCACTACAGCAATGAAATCATACTTTTCGCCTTTCACGTAGTCAATATGATTTCGCATGAAGTCCGTATCGCGGTTCTTCCAAAGCAAAGGGCGACCATCAGGAGTAACTTTACCTGATACTACAGCAGAGGTACAGGCCAGCACAGAGTCAGTAAGCAAGAGTGCGGTTGCCACCACACACAGAATTAATAAGGAGGTGCGTTTCAACATAAATCATCAGGTATTAGGAAGTCGATACAAAAATAAGAAATTCAGATAATAAAGAGCCTGAATAAATGAGAATTATTTGGTTTATATTGGATATCCCTATAATAATACCTACTTTTGAACACAACTAAAACGAAGGAAACCATGAAACAATTCCTCCCAACGGCGTTACTAACGTCCATGCTGTTAATCAGTTCCTGCACTACAATTCCCGCCTTTCGGATAGATGCCACAACACAAGGCATACAGGCAGGAGATACGCTTATCTTTACCCACCACTCATTGCCCGACTGGAAGGAAGTTAGCTATGACACGCTTATTACTACCAAGGAAGGAAAGTTTTCTTTTAATAAAATAATCGGTAAAACAAGCCTTTATAATATTGTATATCGTCCTTCCCAAGCCGAGCCCCTGACCTATTGCAATCGCGGCTTTTCGTTTTATGTCCGCCCGGGCGACCATTTGAAGGTGAAAGGCGATATTGAATTCTTCCCTGCCATGCACAAAGAAGGCGGAATGTATGACGACCCGCGCCTGCAACGCATCCTTACCCTGGAAGACAGCATAACGGTGGAGATGAACAAACTCTATCGCAAACTACGCCATTTTGCCGATTTACGGGGTACTCCGCAGGCTAACCCGGATTCGATGATATACTATAACCAGGCTTACAGACAGTGCCGCTCCAAAGAATTGAGCGAAGCCCGGCGCAACTTCTACAACACAGCGGACGATAGCGAATACGCTGCCTTGGAATATATGCAGGCTCTCCATGAAATACCATACAAGGAGGCTCAGGAAAGATTTACCCGCTTCATACCCGAAGTCCAGTCATCTACTACCGGAAAGATAATAGAGCAGTTGCTTAAGGTCATGAAAAATATAGAACCGGGAAACACTCCAAGTGAATTTACCGTTATTGCTGCCGACAGCAGTCGTATATCCTTATCGGACTACCGGGGCAAATATCTGCTTATCTATCATTGGGGATATGGTTGTCCGGGCACTACCTGGGTGCATCCGCGCCTCTTGGAGCTCTACGCAAAGTATCATGACAAAGGGTTCGAAATCCTGGGATTTACCGGGGATGAACGTCCTCAAAATCTTTCCGGAGATGCAAAAGTAACTGCACTCTATTTCCCACCCTGGCCCACTGTGTATACAGAACAAAAAGAAAATAGCTTTATAGCAACCGACTATTACTTCAACGGAGTTCCCATCCTGATGGTGATTTCGCCCGAAGGCAAGACACTCCTGCGAGGGTATAGCGACATATATCAACCGCTCAAAGATTTACTGGAAAAAGAAATGGGTGAATAAAAAAGCTGTAATGCTTGACTTTGGCTTACGAATGTAGTATATTTGTGACCGTAATCCTGATTTAGATTCGGGAAGAAGACAGTGAGAGGAGTGACACAAGTTACTCCTCTTTTTTGTATAACATAGTAAGAAATCAAGGAAAACACACCTTGTTTTCAGTCAAAACATACGATGTAATCACTCAAAACATACGATGTAATCACTCAAAACATACCATCTACCGGAGCAAAACAAACGATGTAAACAGGGTAAACACACCATCTATTTCAGAAAAACAAGAACGGAAAAGCCGAAGCTCTCCCGTTCTATTAATATTCCGTAAATCTGCTCTTGACAAAATTCTGGCAACTATTCAGGCTTGGTAGTTACAGACAATCGCTGTTTATTCATATTCTCCCCTGATAAAAATTATTGGCTTGATATATACTTCCAATATCCCATCCGCTCCGGTTTTCACTTCCATTTGTTCAATATCCGTCTGGTAGGCGGTTCGTGCAGGAACTTCTTTGCCGTCAATATAGTAACGTACATTTCGTCTATCTACGCCCTTTGATTTCAATAAATCATCAATCTGTTTCGTTGCCCTTTCTTCCTTTACCCGCTCTTTGGACTTCAATGTAACAATTATAACCCCATTTATACCACGTGTTCCATAGATTGCAGTGGCCGAAGCATCTTTCAAAATCTCAATACTTTCAATATAATCAGGATTCAGTGCAGCGAAGATTTCGGAAGGAAGCTCCACTTTATTCACGATAAATAAGGGTTCATTGGTTCTGATAGGAGCATAGTCTCTGATAACCAAAGTACTGTCTCGCTTCGGAGACTGCGTCACAAGAGTTTTATTTTTCAAAGTATCTTTGAAAAGCACACCCTCCTTCATCAAAGGAGTTCCAGCATGGACAGATATAGCGACAGATATCACTAATAATAGAAATACTCCCCAAAAGAAGCTATATCCCTGGCGAATTCGTTTTCCTTGTCTCATAGCATTATCTTTTAAGTGATTAGATTATAAACCGTCTCAAACAAAATTACTTAAAAGTAATGACTTAAACAAAGAAATAAGAAACAAAGTGTCTATTCGGCAGACAATTCCTTCAATTTATCAAACAGAAACTCGCGCTTACTCGCGTTCGTACCTTCATCCCAATAACGAATGATGCCTTTTTTATCAACCAGCAAAGTAGTCGGCGTCACCTGTACCTTAAACAGATTGAAGAAGAACAGTTCGTCAGCTATATGGGTAAAGAGGAAGGGACGGTTTTCAACAATCTTCTTTATCTGTTCCGCCGTGTTCCAGGTAGTAGAGAAATAAGTCACATCCGGACAAACTTTCATCCACTCGTTCAGATCCGGCATTTCCTTGATGCAGGGTCCGCAACCAGTATGCCAGTAATTCAGGACAAAAGGCTTTCCAAGTATATCATCTTTTGTCCAAACGCGGCCTGTCGTGTCCGTTACTTTAAAGTCCGGAAATGGCTTTCCCACCCATTCGTCAAGAGTAACCGAATTATAGGTAAACCCCAGTACGGGTGCCTTTCCCGAACGGGAAATTCTCAAAAGCTCTTCCCCACCGGGCACCTCTTCCACCGGAATCCGATATTTTATTGCGTACTCCGGTAAAGTCTTTCCCTTACCCAATCTAATCTCCCAAGCAGAGTGTCCTTCGTCATCTTGTAGCATAGCAAGACGATCTCCTTCTGCACTCCTGACTCCCGGTGGCATACCATTAAAGAAATATCCATCGATAAGATAATATTTATCACTGGTAGTCTGGGCAGAGCAAAGCCCCACCCAAACAAACATCATAGAGAGAAACAAAAAGAGAGAATTCCGTTTCATATAAAAATAGATTTGATTATTCGTCTTTTAAAGTGATTGTGACCTTCGGTGCAACTTTCACCTTAGCAGTCTTCATACCCACATAGGAAGCTACCAGCTTATCTCCCTTTGAGACAGATATGACAAAACGTCCATCTACATCAGTAATTGTTCCTTTGTTTGTTCCTTCAATCAAAACAGCAGCACCCACAATAGGTTCTCCATCCTTATCCTGTACAATGCCTTCAACCTTCATACCGTCGTTCACGGGAACATACATAACGCCTTTGTTTTTCTTACTAGTGATGTAAATCGTCCCTTTGCTATTCTCATCTTTCCTTACCTCGATACTTTCTATCTGGTCGACCGACACCACTTCATCCAGTTCTTTCCCTTCCATATCCATTTTTACACCATCGACATAAACGGTCAAATCATCCTTAGAAGCAGGATTATCCCCCATAAAAACCTTCCATTGCTTCTTATTATCTGCCTTAATTGATATATTCGACTTACCTGCCCCCTTCACTGTCAGAGAAGTAGCTGCCTTATCCACATCCTTTGTGCCTATAATCATAGGATATGGCTCTTGCTTCAAAGTAATCAGAATTACACCATTCTTCCCCTTTTCACCATATAACTTAGTAGCTGATTCATCCTTCAAAACAGACATACTTTGTATGCTTTCTGGCTTCAATGCCCCCATCACAGACGAAGCCACCTCTTTACCATCTACAATGAACAATGGCACTTCCGTTCCACTACCAGTTCCCACTCTTCTGTCTACTGTTACTGATTGAGAAACCGTCACTTCCCCGCCTTCCAGTCTAAACAACACCGGCATTGTAAATTTCACTGCTACCGCCTGTCCCTTTTGCATTCCCGGCTTCCACTTCGGCATCGACTTCACCAATCGGATAGCCTCAGCATCCAGTTCTTTATCTACCGAACGGATAACTTTAGGTTCCGTCACATTTCCTCCTTTATCAACAACGAACTGCACCGTGACACGCCCTTGCGTACCGTTTTCCTTTGCAGATTCAGGATATTTCATATTCTTCTGAATATACTCTAAGGCAGCAGGCATTCCTCCATCAGGATATTCCGGCATTTGTTCAACCATTTCAAAAACCGGAGAACCTTTCAGTTTGTCACTCACCTCCACAGGTATATACTTCACCTCTACCGGCTTCGTTGTATCTTTCAAGACTGTACTCATCTGTACTGCTTCTTCGGCAGTTTTTGTGGCTTTTGCTTCCACAATTGCTGTCAAATCATTAACTTTGACGGCAGAAATCTCTTCTGCGGTTTCCGAGATTTCAGGACGGGCAAAAGCAGTAACTGCAATCGCAGCTACCGGAAGTATATACAGATACTTCAACTTCGCCCACGGATTCGATTTTTCTTTTAACATCATAGTGATACGTTTTTTAAGTTTACTGTGATTAAAGCTGTTGGCCATAGAGTAGAGCCTTGTGCCAACAGCTTTTTTAATTAATAATAATTGGTATTGTTTCGCGTCAACGCCTTTTTCAATCACTGTTTCATCTGCTTCATACTCATGGATATTCTGCAATTCCTGCTTCAGCAGCCACGAAGCCGGATTGAACCATTGAAAAAATATACAAATATCTGCCACCAGCAAATCCCACGAATGCCGATTCTGGATATGAGCCAATTCATGGATAAGTATCTCACGCCCGTTCTCATCCAAATCTTTCTGCGAGATAACGATATACTTCATCCAACTGAACGGAGCTATATCATGGTCATGCACAATCAAAGTTACTTTTTCTTTGCCACCGGTATATTTTTCAAGTTGTTCTTTCCTACCCGACCGTAACAGTCCGCCTAACTTCAACAATGAATATCCATTTCGGAAGGCAAAAAACAAAATACCGGTCAGATACACCAATAGTGCCACTTGTATCCAAGTCACCGTCACTTCCTCTGCCTGCAACTCTGCCGTGTTTGCAGTGTTCATCATGTCTGCCAGCATCAGCCACTGCTCCAGGGTCATCATTGTTTGATGGACCTCTGTCTGTTTCTCCACAGTCACCTCCACCAGCGGCAAGAGGCATGACAGTAACAATATGCTCAGTAATGCCACCCGGTTGAAACGATGAAACGTTTCGCGGCTCAGCAATAAGCGGTAGAACAGGTAGAACACCGCCAGACAAACCGACGACTTCAATATATAGACAAAGAAAATTCCCATATTGATGTACTATTTTATAATTTACTCAATTCTTCTTTTATCATTTCTGCACCGGGGAAACCGGTAACTTTATATGCAATATTCCCTTCCCTGTCTACAATAAAATAAGTAGGTATTCCGGGATATTCATACAGTTTTCCCATAGCAGAACTTTGTTCACTGGTAATCCGGTAGTGTATACCGTGAATATCAGGTATTGTGATTTTCCATTTTCCTTCGGGTGAAGATTCATCCGCCACATAAACATACACCACATCCTTCAATTCTTCCTTAACCGGCTGTAAGCTTTTCATTGCCCTTATGCAGGGTCCACACCAAGTATTCCACATATCTATCAATACCACCTTTCCACGATACGGGCGGGTGATAGTAGCTATAAGGTTATCTGCCGTAACTGAAGTATCCAGTTGGCAAATGGTATAACCGGTTTTCTTTGCACTTTCCGCAAGCAAATCTACTATTTTTTGATTCCGGATATTCAAAGCTTTCTTTATTTCCGGTTCGGCAATACTATCCAAAGTCAACAATTGCTCCTCGCTCAACGGCTTCACTCGGGCAAGAGCATCCCCTAAAGGTTTTGCACGCAAAACGTCCTCCCAGATAGATTCCGGTTCAAACTTCCCTTTGAAATTTTCGGTAGCCACGCGTACAAAATCCGGATAACTTCCATAGCGGATATAAGGCGAATGAGTAAAATCCAGTTTCAGAATTTCGTCATAATAGCTTTCATCCACTGTCATGTCCGCCCGCTTCACCCCTTTCTTTCCAGAAATCATCGGTGCATAACTGATATTACCTTTATATCCATTGATGGCAAAGAAATACGACATTTCCAGCTTAGTTATCAGATAAGTATGCGCAGCATCGCTCAATGACTTATTCTTCAATATGTCTGCACGATATTTTTCGTAAATCTTAGTCACATATTTCTTATACTGATTGGGAGTAACTCCACAAATATTCTCATAGAAATTCTCAGCACTATATATATTCATTAATGAACCATATTTTGCCAGTTCCGTATTCAATCCGGCATAGGTCCCTTCAAACCAAACAAGTTGTCCTTTTTCTTTCTTCCCGAACAGACGGGTTTCGGACCAGAAAATCGCCGGTAAATTTAAAGTCACTACAAGTTCACCGCCCGGGACAAGAAATAATTCAAAACGCTTTTTCCCTACCCGCAAAGTAGCTTCACCGGGCAACAGCAAATTTGTTTCATACCGGAAACTGCCATCTTCAGCTATTGGGATTGATTGTCCGAATATGTCGAAGAACAACCAGTCCGTACAATTAAAATTCAAAGCGGTTCCATATCTTGAATTATATCCCAATATCCGTCCGCGTATCACCGTCTTTCCATTTTTCAGTTTAGGGTCAGGCAAAGGCTGGGAATAATCTAACTGCTGGTTCAGAAGTTTTTCAGGTACTCCGATATCAGGCTTTTTCCCGTCCAGACGCACTCCGTATATACACCAGCCCTTATCATCCGAATCCGGCATTTCCATGAAATCGAAACTTTCCGCATCCATAGGGAGCGGTTCAAATTTCAGTGTCACGGGCAACTCACCCGAAGCCGGTACTCGTGTCCACAATTGTTTAGAGAAACCATCGCCCCCTAAATATGCATATCTTTTTCCGGCAACCTGCAAAATCGTTGTCGAATCTATTCTCACATCATCGCCCGAGATAGAATATATTTTTGCATCCACCCACGTTGTATCCTTGCCCAACGTCACTTTCTCTATTTCAAGCTGGCTACCGCTAGCTGCCATGAAATAAGGGGCATTCACTGTTTTCTTTGCCTGTAAACCTACGCAAACAGCTACCAGGACCAAACAAGTTATCGCAATGTTTTTCATAATCTCCGACATTTAAAGTTACTATTTTGTTCCTTTCTCCACTTCAGCAATCAGTTGCTTCAGGTCGTCCAGAGAGATATCCTCCTCTTTTACCAGAGATGACACTGCACTGAGATACGAATTATTAAAGTACTTGCTGATTACCTTCTTCAGTGTTCCTTTACTGAAATCGTCCCTATTCACCACTGCATAATATTGATACGTATTACCATATGTCTTATGCGCCAAGAAGCCTTTTTCTTCCAGCCCCCTTACAATCGTGGATAAAGTATTGAAATGTGGTCTCGGCTCTTCATAGAAAGCCAGCATCTCTTTCACAAACAGCGGACCTTTCTCCCAGAAAAATCCCATAATCTCTTCTTCTTTCGCAGTTAATCCTTTCATAGTCTTCATTTGTTTTTTGCAAATAACTAAAATATTTAGTTTATAAACTAATTTTCCTCGTTAAATAAAACTAAACGCAAAATACCTACAAATAGCGATTGCTATTTTCAAGGAAAATCCGTTCCTTTGCGCACGAATAAATAAAGAAAGAAAGGATAATCTACAATGAATGAACCGCATAAGTATCGCGCCACAGACAAAATGAGCGACCTTATCTGTGATAACTACTCCTTATTAATGGTTATGAGCCGCTTCGGTCTCTCTCTGGGTTTCGGAGATAAAAGTGTGAAGGACGTTTGTGAAGCCCAAGGCGTAGACTACCGCACCTTTCTCGCAGTAGCCAATTTCATCAGTGAAGAACAATATGCCTATACCTATAGTGAAGATGAAGATGCTTTTTCCATCCCTGCACTAATGAACTATCTGAAACAGGCACACACCTATTTTCTCGATTTCAAGTTACCGGTCATTCGCCGTAAGCTCATTGAGTCCATCGACTGTTCAGGTACCGACAACATCGCCTATCTCATTCTGAAATTTTTCGATGAATATGCGAAGGAAGTACGTCGCCATATGGAGTACGAAAACGAGGCTGTGTTCACCTACGTAGAAAAGCTCCTGGAAGGTAATCTTGCTGAGAATTATGACATAGCAACCTTTGCCAGCAAACACAATCAGATAGAAACCAAGTTGACAGAGCTGAAAAATATCATCATTAAATATTATCCGGAAAAAGAGAATAACAACAAGCTCAACGCCGTTCTTTTCGATATCTTCAACTGCGAACATGACCTTGCTTCACACTGTCAGGTAGAAGACTACATGTTTGTTCCTGCTGTGGCACAATTGGAAAGGAGATTGAAAAATGAACAATAACGCCTCTTCTATAAAAATAGCAGTTGCGGAGACTTCTGTTATTATTCGTAGTGGGCTTACAGCAGTATTAAAGCGCTTGCCCAACCTGAATGTACATCCAATAGAAGTCTCTTCTCCGGAGTCTTTACAGAGCTACATCCACCTGAACACGCCGGATATTCTCATTGTCAATCCAACCTTCGGAGGCTGGTTTGACCTCGCTACACTCAAAGCCGAAAACAGCAAAGTGGAGACTAAATATCTGGCACTTGTATGCTCGGTCATCGACAGTAACTCATTAAGAGAGTATGATGACCATCTTTCCATCTGCGATGATGCAGAAACAATTGCCACCAAAATCAATCAGTTGCTTTGCACCGACGAAGAAGAGGAAAAAGAAAACGAGCAGGAAACACTCAGCCAGCGCGAAAAAGAAATTATCACCTGTGTTGTGAAAGGCATGACCAACAAAGCCATTGCCGACCAACTTTACCTCTCCATCCACACTGTTATCACCCATCGCCGAAACATTGCCCGCAAACTGCAAATACATTCTCCGGCAGGTCTCACCATTTACGCTATTGTGAATAAGCTGGTGGAATTACAGGATATCAAGGATAATTTATAAAAAGGGTACATTAGGATTTATTCCTAACATACCCTTTATTCATATACTCTTTTTAAATGAAATCTATCTTTTCAAAGCTTTTCATTTAAGTTTGGTCGACTGATTCTTTTCCATAACCTTGCCCTTCATCACTTCTAAGATCCAGACGTACATCGTTTTTTATCCAAACTCCATCAAAACAGACTGAACATTATAGGTACCTTCGATACCACTTTTACCAATTTCAAACCCATAATGTCCTCCACTCACATCAATATTATACAAACTTTTCCGCATTCATAGGGTGCATTCGCTATAACCCCCAAACCTATAAATCAAAAGTAAAAATAGATTTTAATTATCAATCCCTTACAAGAAGTTAAGAGTTTATCGACAAGGAGTTAACTTTTTGTTGACGAACTCTTAACTTCTTGTCAACAGAGTATTAAATGAAAAAATTCCCGTTCCTTCACGATATCACATCGGGGAAGACGGGAACCTTTTTTCCTTAATAAAAGTGGTTACGTAATTATGACTAACTAATTCATTAAATCTGATGTTGCAAAAGTAGGGTATTTGCAGAGATACCACAATCCCTAAAACAAGGTATAATGAAAGAATCTAATAGCCATAATTAGGTATTTATGCCCATAAATTGTTCTATTTATACTTGAAAGCCAATATATAATACACAATCAGCACTATCGCCATCAAACAACCGACACCGACTGTGAGCATATTACACAGCCCCTGCGGAATGCCATATTCTACCTCCACCTTATTAAAAACAAGGACAAGGAAGAGCAGGACTATCATGATATTCAGCACCCGGGCAAGACGAATTGCCAGAAAAAACTGTGTGGCAACATTCTGCTGGGTGATACGTACCGGAAAATGCACAAAACGGATAGGCAAGTAGGCTGTAGCACCTATAGCCAGAAGACTGAAAGTGCCAAGTCCGGCAGAAAAAAGAGAGAAGTTTGCCGTTACTTTATCTTCTACATGAAGATAAACCCATATTGCACATACCCAGGCAGCAACCGCAAATAATGCAGCAACACCTTCCATTATGCGATCCACAACAGTAGGATGTATGCGGATAGCAGAAATTTCTTTAGCAGAATAAGGACCGAGATTTAACATAAAACTATAAATTTATAATTTGACAGTTTATAATATACGATTGAAATTACCAATCACTTATCACTAACAACTAATCACTGAATTACGTTTCAGACTCCTGAGGCGGAGGAGTATTTTTAATCTTCTTCATCCGCCCGCTCTTCCGCAACGCCTCAGCAATAATCCACTGAAGCTGCCCGTTAGTGCTGCGAAACTCATCGGCTGCCCACTTTTCGAGAGCATCCATGGTTGCAGCATCTACACGCAGGACAAAGCTTTTGGTTGAAGTTTCTTTTTTAGCCACGATTCTATTTTATAATTTAATGATTTACAAATTATGGTTGAATTTATATTATAGCAAACTCCCATTGCGGATAAATGACGCAATATCATCCATTACATATCCAACTACAGGCGACTCACGCTCATACTCAAACGGAGTAGCTTTACCACTACCCTCCTGCAACATATGATTGAGCTTGGGGTAAGATTTAAAGAAGGCATTCTTATTACGCAGTAATCCCAAACGCCATAACCCAAAATCCTCCATAGTGACCTGATAATCACGTTCGCCCTGCAGTATAAGCATAGGTAAAGTTAGTTTAACAGCTACCTCCACAGGTTTGTATGCGTTAGCAAACTCCCAGTAAGAACGGGGAACACCCAATAACAAGGGAATCTTATCATCAAACTCCGACGTACCCAGTTTCTTTGTATTATCCGCCTGCTTCTTGATTTCTTCAATCTGTTTTTTAGCACTGCCAGAAGAATCCCTCAGAGAAGAAATATAGCTCACCTGCTCAACAATGGCATCTTCAAACGGGCGGGCTAAAGCGGCTACAAGAATAATACCTGCAACCCCGTCAGCACGCTCTGCAATACGAGGGGCAAGCGTAGCACCCAAACTATGACCTAACACATAAACACTATCCGCATCAATTTCCGGCAATGTCTTTACCCAAGTTGTAATAGCTACAGCATCATCAACACTTTCGGTATCATAATCCATTTCCCGACCTTCAGGTACACAAGCCGCTCCATAAACTTTTGTACGTTTCTCATAACGTACCGTTGCAATGCCACGTTCTGCAAGCCCCCAAGCCAAATCACGAAAAGGCTTATTCGGTCCAACAGTTTCATCACGATCATTCGGACCGGACCCATGTACGAGGATTACCAGAGGGACTTTCTTCTTTCCTACAGGCAATGTCAAGGTTCCAGGTAGTTTAAAACCATCAGCTCCGACTGTTACATCCCGTTCAAGCATCTTTTCTTTATTATAAACTACCGGCTGTGCTGTAGAAACAGCAGGCACGGGCATCAGACGAATTGTATTCATTCTGCCGTCAGCATCGAATGACAACAAGAAGCGAAGACTGTAGCGCTCAAACTTCAAATCGGAATAATAAAGTGTAATGCCTTGTGCAGTCTCTTTCTGCCACTCTCCTGTAGACTGGAGTTTGCCGAATTGTCTTTCCGACTGTTTAAACATATCTTTGAAGACGTCCGGAGATAACTTCTCCTGCAACTCTTCTGTTAAAAGAGCATGAATACTATCACCCTGATTCGCTACAAACAATTCGTATACATGCTTGGCACGGCCCATATTTGCATCTTGAGCAAAAACCGCTGCCACATACCCCAGTAGTAAGCCGAGCACTAATGCCCACTTATATAGAAAAGAAAAGTTCATACTATTCTGATTAATGATTTAACGTACCCGCATTAATAACCGGCTGTGCGGCCTCATCGGCACAAAGCACTACTAACAAATTGCTGACCATAGCCGCCTTTTTTTCTTCGTCCAGTTCAACAATCTCCTCCTCAGAAAGTTTATGCAAAGCCATTTTTACCATAGAAACAGCACCTTCCACTATTTTCTCACGGGCAGATATAATGGCCGAAGCTTGTTGACGGCGAAGCATCACCGCAGCAATTTCAGGCGCATAAGCCAAGTAGTTGATTCGCGCTTCCACCACTTCCATACCTGCCATTGCAAGGCGTTCGTTCAGCTTCTGTTCTAACTGTTCATTGATTTCCTCGCCACCGGAACGAAGAGTCAGCCCTTCGGCGTCCGCCTCATTATCATCATAAGCATATTGTCCGGCCACCTGACGCAAAGCTGCATCGCTTTGTATCTTCACAAAGTTCTCAAAAGCGTTCATACGACTAGCCACCGCATTACCTATAGTAATCTGGTTAGCATTCCCCGATGTATGAGCCGAAGATGCCATCGTCTGTGAATCAATCTCAAACATAGCCTTATAGGTATCTTTGAGTTTCCACACCAACACCAAACCGATGAGAATAGGGTTACCAATCTTATCATTCACTTTGATAGGTTCCACGTCCAGGTTACGGGCACGAAGAGAAAGCTTCTTCTTATCCAGAAATGGATTCACCCAGAAGAATCCGGTTTCTTTAAACGTTCCCTTGTATTTGCCGAAGAAAACCATAGCCCGAGCTTCGTTCGGCTCCAACTGCATATAGCCGGCAAACATTACCAACCAGACAATGCAAAGAATAGCAGCCACAACTGCCGTTGGAATGCAAGTGATAAAACCAAAGTAGATAAGTGCTGGCAATACAATAAGGTGAATAAATAAGCCTAAGAAGCCATTCATCTTAAAACCGTTGAAATCCTTTTCTTTTGTTTCCATACTTTATAGATTTAATTGATATCATTTTGATATCACAAATATATCGAATAATTCATTAGAAAAACAAGAAAGAAAGGAAGAATTTGCAAGGAATTAAAGATTATTAAGGAGAAAAGTAGTTTTTGTTGTATCTTTGCCTATAGAAGAAATAATTAGCCATATTATGAAAAAATGCACTATATCACAAAGCATTCATTTACTGCTACTTTTACTTATCATATCATGTAAAGTTATTGCGCAACCCGTATGTCAGATCCAGCATTTTTCAGCTTATAACGGACTGTCACAACGAACAGCAATGAACATTATACAGGACTCCAAAGGATTTATCTGGTTCTCCACATGGAACGGACTGAATAAATTCGACGGATATACCTTTAAAAATTATAAAGCATATCCCGGAGATGGCAATACACTGACCAGTAACCGCCTATCATACATCACCCCTACACAAACCAGTGACATCTGGTGCCAGACTTATGACTATCGCATCTACCTGTTTGACAGCCGTAGTGAAAAATTCACGGATATCTTACGCCCAATCGAAGTTCGGAACCAACAATCTTACGCTGTACGTATCGTCTACAGTCTTCCAAAAGGAATTAGTTGGATTGTATGTGAAAAAGAAGCTTTCCGGATTGATGAACAAAAATGTAAAGAAGGGGAAGGAATCACTCTTTACAGCCCGAAACAGAAGAACCTAAAAGGTAATCACATCATCACCATACACCAAGATAGTGATGGGGATGAGTGGATATTGACCGACAAAGGAGTTTCCATTATCGGAAAGAAGAAAATAGAATCTGATATTCCCTTTAAAAGTATCAGGGAAGATAATGGTAATATATATCTGGTATCCCCTGACAACCAAATCGCCATATATCACCCCCAAACACAACACCTTCAGTTCTATAAAATGCCTTTCCCAACTTCCAATAACATCTACTCCATCCAGAGTCTGGGAAAAGATAGTATCGGATTATGTACAGACAACGGCTTATATATCTTCTTTGCCCAAAACAAGAAATTCCGGCAAATCGATCCTCGTACACCAACCTATCCGTCATCCAGAGTTTCATCCGCATTTAAAGACCGGCATGGAGAATTATGGTTGTTTTCTGATATAGACGGAGTAGTACGCTACAACTTATCTATAGAAGACAAGCAACATTATATAACTCCTCAGGAGGATCTTCCAAATGCTGAGCGTGTCAACCGTGATTTTATCTTCGAAGACTTACAAGGAACCTTATGGATGAATCCTCACAATGGCGGTTTCTGTTACTATGACCGGAAAGACCGACAATTAAAACCATATTACACCAACTATAATGATCCGGGATCCAAATACAGTCCCAACATTCTCAACTACTTCCTCGATTGCCAAGGCAACCTATGGTTCTGCAATAACTGGGACGTAACCAAGATATCATTCTTCCCCCATGCCTGCCATCTGGAATCCATTGATAACGGCTTCGAAACCCGCGCTTTCCTTATAGACCAGGAAAAAGACTTCTGGGTAACCACTAAAAAGGGGTTCATCAGAATTTATCAGGCAGATGGAAACCTAAAGGGATATCTGACCCCAGAAGGTAACATCAGCCCGAAACCTATATCATTTTCCAAAAACATCTACTGTTTTATGGAAGATACAAAAGGAATTATCTGGATGGGCAGTAAACAGGACGGGCTCTTCCGAGTAGAAAGAGCCAGCGATAACCGTTTCAAGATAACTCAGTTTGCCCACCAGAAGGACAATCCGTACAGTCTAAGTCATAATAGTATTTACACTATTTATCAAGATAGTCGTAAACGTATTTGGATAGGCTGCTTCGGAGGAGGATTAAATCTGCTGGAAGAGACACCAGAAGGTGAAATACGCTTCCTGCATAACGGCAACCAACTTAACAAGTATCCCCAAGCACATTTTGCGAAAGTACGGTATATTACTGAAATCGATAATGCATTACTGGTAGCTACAACGGAAGGGTTACTAACCTTCTCTTCCGAATTCACACGCCCGGAAGAAATAAGTTTCCACCGGAACATACGAATTCCGAATAAGAGGTCCAGCCTTAGCAGTAATGACGTCACCTATATCTATACAGACAGCCGAAAAGACACCTATGTACTCACGTTTACCGGTGGCATCAATAAGATATTATCTGAGAATCTGTTAAGTGATGAAATTGAGTTCAAAACATACACCACACAAGATGGCCTGCCATCCGACCTTGTGCTGTCCATGATTGAGGACAGTCAGAGGAATCTTTGGATAATAGCAGAAAATGCATTAAGTTGTTTCAATCCGGAAAAGGAGACTTTCGAATATTATGACAAGAAATATCTGCAACGGGAACTCTATTTTACCGAAGCTGCCCCCGTACAGAATAAACAGCACCAACTACTGTTAGGTACGGATATCGGGGTTCTGAAAATAACACCTGAGCAGCTCAGAAAGAGCACCTATGCCCCACCTATCGTTTTTACGGATCTGAAAATACAAGGTGCTTCACAAAAGCTAGACATTGATGATCTGGAAGAATTAAAACTGAAACCCTCCGAACGTAACGTGATCTTTCAGTTTGCCGCGCTGGACTATACAGATCCGGCATCTATCAGCTATGCCTACCGTTTAAAAGGACTGGAAGAACACTGGAATGAAGTAGATAACAGCCGTTCTGCAAACTATATCAATCTTCCTCCGGGAAACTATGAATTACAGGTACGTTCCACCAACAGTGACGGAGTATGGACAGAGAAAACACGAATACTGCCCATCACCGTACTTCCCACATTTTGGGAAACGTATTGGGCATGGATACTCTATGTTGCATTGTTTGTACTATCAACAGCAACCATCGTCTATATTATTCTTTATATCTACAAGTTGCAACACCGGATAAGTATTGAACAACAACTAGCCAACATTAAGTTACGCTTCTTCACCGATATTTCACATGAATTACGCACTCCGTTAACACTCATATCCAGTCCGGTAACCGAAGTACTGGAACATGAAACTCTTTCTACCAACGCACGCAAGCACCTGACGCTGGTACATAAGAACACAGAACGCATGCTTCGCCTGGTCAACCAGATACTAGATTTCCGAAAAATAGAAAATAAGAAAATGAAAGTATTACTGGAAAAGACGGATGTGATTGCATTGCTGCAAAAAGTAATGGATAATTTCCGCCTCATTGCCGAAGAGAAGAATATAAACTATCAGTTACAAACGAACCAGGAAGTAATATCTGCCTGGATCGATCAGGACAAATTCGAAAAGATTATCTTCAACCTGTTATCCAATGCATTCAAATACACTCCGGCAAATAAATCCATTACAGTTTATGCCAACGTGGAAGAGGATAAATTAACAGTATCCGTAACCGATGAAGGTATCGGCATTGACCCGAAAAAACAGCAAACGCTCTTTCAACGTTTTGAAACACTGGTGAAATATAATATATTGCAACCGTCCTCCGGTATCGGTCTGTCACTTGTAAAGGAGCTGATAGAGCTTCATTGCGGCAGCATCGAAGTAAAGAGTCAGCCCGAAGTAGGTAGCGAATTTATCATCACACTGCCAATGGGGAAAAAGGTATATGAAACAAATGAGAACACAGAATTTATATTGGATGACGGGACTTCTACAGAAACTGTCAGTACTACCGATGAAGTTTCTTCAACGGTATCCGCTGATATGGATGAAGCAACTCCGATCTCTATACTGATTGTGGAGGATAATACGGAACTACGGAGCTTCCTGCATACCATTCTCTCGGAAAATTATAAAGTCATTGAAGCAACTAATGGTCAGGAAGGTTTGGAACGTGCCCAGGAGTATGTTCCCGATCTTATCATTAGTGATATCATGATGCCAGTAATGGATGGCCTGGATATGGTGAAGAGCATCAAGGAAAACCGGAACATCTGCCATATACCTATCATTCTGTTATCTGCCAAATCTTCATTAGACGACCGTATTTCCGGGTTAGAGCAAGGTATAGATGACTACATCACCAAACCCTTCAGTGCTACTTACCTGAAAGCCCGCATCAAGTCACTATTGCATCAACGCAAACAATTACAGGAAATTTACTGGAAGGAATGGTCAGAAAAACAGAAAAAAACATCGGCATCTCCCATTGATTTGTCTCCTTCCCAACCACAAATCACGCCTTATGACGAGCAGTTCATGCAGCAAGTAATGGAAATAATGGAAAAGGAAATGGATAATTCTGAGCTGACTATCGAAGAGTTTGCACAGAAGTTGGGACTGGGACGTACAGTCTTCTACCAGAAGTTGAAGTCCATCATTGGTTTGTCACCAGTAGATTTTATACGAGAAATACGAATCAAACGTGCTGTACAGTTAATAGATAGTGGAGAATATAATTTCTCACAGGTAGCGTATATGACAGGCTTCAATGATCCTAAGTATTTCAGTAAATGTTTCAAGAAGCAGGTGGGAATGACTCCATCAGAATATAAAGGAAAGTCCGGACTTTCCTAAGCCCGGACTTTCTTTTGAGAGAATCTTATCCTGAATCTAATACCTACAAATTAAAACCATCTCGGGTCTCCTGCCACGCCTGTTCCTGCAAATCCGGCACCCGGTTTAATGTGGAAATCACCATTGGCAGGATCTACAAACAATCCGTAGATATCCAAATTCACAACTGTGATATCGGCTAACGGGCGAGAGTCCTCCACCAGATCATTTGTTTTGTAAGAGCCACCATAAGAAATGGAAACATTACCGTAGTTACCATTTGTAGAGTGAAGTTTCTGACCACCGTTAGGACCGGCAAAAATACAATTCTCAATAGTCAGTGTCGGTCTGGAGTTATTGTCAAGCAACCAAAGGTGAGTCATCTTTTCTGCAATATTTACCAGAGTTATGTTTTTGAACTTGATATCAGTCTTCACACGTATATCAGCAATACGGGTGTTAAACTCGGTCAGTGTGCTGTTCGTTACATTAATAGAAGGAATGGTACATCCTGAACCTACATTAAGGAAACTCCAACCGCCGGTATTTGATACCAGACAGTTATTAAAGTTGATGCTATTACCTTCGGCACCACTGTGGAGGCGAACCGCAGAGTTAACCTTCTTCACTTCGCAACCCTCAAAGTTGATATCATGGAACTTCTCTGCACCTACCTGGAACATAAATCCACCGTCTGAATTCATACTGAGATATTCGAAGTTTACATCTTTCACTTCACTTTCAATTGCGAAATAGACTTTGTTCAGTTGCGACAACTTACCACTGGCATCTTCCGAACCGACGAAACTCACATCTTCTATTCCGGTTGGAATCATAATCGTACCTTCCAAATTCCATTCCAAACCGGCCGCAAAATTTATTGTAGCTCTCTTATATCCTTTTCCAGCATATTCAGCCAGGAATTCATTGATATTTTCCACTCCCATATAACCAGGAACATTAAGAACAACACTATTTATAAAACCGGAAGTTTTCACATCCATCGTTCCACGCAATACTTCATTATAGAATATCTGTACAATATAAGAAGTACCCATTTCAAGACCTTCAAAAGTAGCACTGGCATTCTGTATTTCAGCTGCGGTCAATGCATGGTTCTCAACCACTACACTGTCCGTATCCATCAGCACAAGGTTAGTTACACGGTCAGTCTGTTCCCAAAGCATAGTAAGACTGTTTACCGTCGGTCTGCATCCTCTGAAGATTTGTTCAGCCGGCGTAGTGAAAGTAAATGAGCTCAGTTTGGATTTCAAGGATGCATCGGCATTCTCAGCATGCATACGTACCCAGTAGTTGGTAGTACCATCGAAGCCTTCAAACCATGTACGATATTCCACCTTCATGGCTGTATTGGAGTCTGCAAACGGTGTCAAAGTATCAGCTAAAATCACAATCGACTTATCAATTGTTGTAAAGTCAGCATCTTTACTGAATTCAAACACGTAATTAGCTGCATCAACCACTCTAGTGTGTTTAATTTGGATGGAAGTAGGTTTCAGGCTGCTTGCCTCAAAAATCAAAGGCTTGAACAGACGGTTCTCACCGGTAGCCACTTCCCAGTCATTCACGTCACGGTCGCACGATGAAAAGACTGCGGCTGCCATTACGAGGAATGCGAATATGTTTTTAAGTTTCATAATCTTCATTTTTTAATTCTATAGTCCGTTTATTAATAACCGTAGGAATTTACCAGATTACCCTTTGACTGATAAATGTCCGTATCATAGATAGCGTATGGATGACGGTAATTACAAGTTCCGTTACCGATAGGATATTGTTTCAGCATATCTCCAATTTCGGCACCATTCTTCAATCTGCTAAGCAATGCACTATAGTCATAAGATGCATTGATACCGGTTGCCATCACCAGAATCTTGGCAAGTTCGTCACGGTAAGTAGTGCCGGAACCGGTTTCAGGTTTCGCATAGGCTTTCGGGAACCAATCCAGCTTTTCATAACCAGCAGGGGCTGTACCCAACTCCTGATAATAGTTGGGACTTGAATAGTCTACATACAGGTTGTCATCTGTTCTCTTCTTGTAATACAATACCGTAGGGAAGTCCGTAGGCTGATATATCTTATCAAAAATCGTCACCGGATGTTGATTATCGAGCATCAGACAAAGAGTTTCTTTCATGGCTTCAATCTTAGTATCGAGTAATCCCCAACGAATCAAGTCCATCTTACGAATGCCTTCACCACCAAACTCCCAGGCACGTTCATTCACGATAGCATTGAAGAAATCAGAATCATATTGCAGGATTTCAGAAGACCCTGTACCAAATGCACGCTCACGAACTTTTTCCAAAGCCTGGCGGGCAGTCATACCGGCAGTTGTGTTCAATTGGTCCGGACCATAAAGTTCGTTCATAGCCTCAGCAAACATCAGATAGATATCAGAATAACGCATCACAATCCAGTTGATACCCGTAGCTACACGGCCGGCAGCCGCCAAGTGAAGGGCACGGTAAGTTTCACTAGTCCAATACATACGCCATTTGGCATAGTGAACGTTTACTGCATTAAGACTAAAGTCCTCATAGTTTTCTTTGCGCCAACGGCCGAAAGTCAGTGTTACATCACGACGTTTATCGGTTTTGCCAAAAGAATAGAAATAATAGATAGTAGAAGTAACATAACTGCTACCCATACCTTGCTGTCCGTACATAGAACCTTGCTGTACTTCCCAGCCCATCAGAGTACCAACATCACCAGTATTACCCACACCTAAGCCTACCTCATACAAATTTTCGTTATAAGGATTCTGATCCAGATGGTTCACCGTCTTCCAGATGTTTTCAAAATCGGGGTCCAATTGATGCGGATTCTCAGGATCACCCAGAATCTCGGCACATTGTTTAGCTGCTATTTCATAATACTCCTTATAATTTTTTACCCGACCTACATAGTAGCCGTTCATTTCAGGAATAGAGGGATGTTTCTCTAACTGTAAGTCAGGGAACTGATTTCCATCACGTAACGACCAGCCGCCTGCAAACAATGCTACACGTGCCAACAGCCCTTTTGCGAATCCTTTGCTGATACGTTCTGCCGTAGAAGCTTTACCACTGCCCAACCAAGGCAGGTATCCAATTGCTTCCTGCAAGTTTTTCACAAGGTCGGCATAAACAGAATCACGGTCAATCTTGCCGATATATACATTGGAAAGGTCAGAATTGGAAGTTGTCTTCTTATAAGGAATATCTCCATAAATACGTACCAACTCAAAATAAGCCAAAGCTCTCAAAGTTAAAGCTTCACCCAACAACGGCTGACCCACTGCCGGATTTGTTTTCAGCAATTCTCCTTCACGCATTCCCTCCACCGCAGCCGAAGCCAATTCGGCAAAACGGAAAATATTGTTCCAACGGGTAGTGGAGTTACCTGAATTACCGTAATAATGATTCTGACCATAGTCACTGTTCACTTCCTTATAGTTGGTAAGATAAAGATTACAGGTTTCCGTATCACTGATATTTTGCCAGTTTACAGAAATCTTTTGTCCATAAACGTAAGTATCGGACATGGTAGCATAAACTCCCATCAAAGCCGCCTCAGCCATAGCCTCGGTGTTGAACACATTCGTGTTGCTCTGTTTGGAAGGCGTATCAGTAGCCAGGAAGTCATCACAGGAAGTAGTGACCAGCATGGCAGCAGCCAAAGTTAATATATATAATTTCTTCATGATTATTAGTTTTTTAAAGTGTCAGGTTAATACCAAATAAGAATGAATGTGCTTTCGGATAAGCAGAGTAGTCAACGCCCGGAGTCAACGGAGTGCTGCGGCGGGTATCTACTTCAGGGTCCTGCCCGGAATACTTAGTCCAGCAATGCAGGTTGTAACCGGTGAAGTACACGCGGAGTTTTTCAACCAGGAACTTCTTTGTCCATGCTTTTGGTAATGTGTAACCGATAGTCAGGTTACTCAGTCGAAGGAATGAACCGTCTTCAATAGCATAGTCCGTCAGAACAGTGGAGTTCATCAACGGATGCCAGATAGTGGCATTCTGGTTGATTTCCTGCAAACGTGCCGGATTAGCATATTCACCATACATGATGTTGTAACCGGTTTCCGGGTCAATGGTGGTAAAACGTTTATCCAAAGACATATCGCTGCTCAGGTTCTGATATTTCTTGGAACCTGCATAAGTTGTATTATCAATCTTATTTGCATTAAGAATATCATTTCCATAGCTCCAATTGAACTGTATGCCAAAGTCGATACCTTTATAGTCTGCATTAATATTAAAGCCACCGGTATGTTTCGGCATAGTATTACCAATAATAGTACGGTCATCTGTCGTAATCTTATCAGAATCAGTATCCGTCAGTTTTTTCAGTTTCATATGCCCCGGACCAAACCAGTTACCACTGGTTGCGATAATATCGCTACAATCAGCCACACCCGGTTTGATGATCCAACGTTTTGTTTCTTCATTGAAAGTGAAATCATCGAAAGAGTAGAAACCATCTTGCTTATATCCCCATATCTGACCGATAGATTTGCCTACAATAGCACGATAGTCGTCCGAACCGATGCTTACGCCCCATCCTGAAGATGCAATCATAGAATCGGAGCCATCCAGTTTGTCAATCGTATTACGGTTGAAAGAGATATTGAAGCCCAATGACAAGTTGAAGTCTTTAGTTTCAATGGCATACCAGTTGGCAGTTAACTCCAAACCTTTGTTGGTTGTTTGTCCCAGGTTACGATATTGAGTGGCATAACCGGAGTGAGTTGGGATATCCACAGCCAGAATCAAATCTTTAGTCACGTCATTATAAGCGTCGATCACCACATTCAGTTTATCATTGAAGAAGCCCAAATCCAGACCAAGATTGGCAGAAGTCTTGGTTTCCCAAGTCAGGTTCTCGTTACGGAGTGTATTGGTCGGTTTCAAACCGCTCTGCACTTTCTCACCGATATAGTAAAGTCTGTTGGCAGCACTTTCAAAGCTGTATTGCTGACGCCAGTAAGAGCCCACACGTGCATTACCGACCTGTCCGTAGCTTAAACGAACCTTGGCATTGGACAACCAGTTCTTAGTAGCTTCCATAAACGGTTCTTCGGACAGACGCCATGCCAATGCACCGGCAGGGAAGAACCCCCATTGCTTTCCGGGAGCAAATACATTTGTACCATCTTCACGGGCCGTAAAAGTCAGATAATAACGATCTTTCAGTGTATAGTTCAAACGGCCGAAGAAAGAGGAAGTACGTGAAGGTTCGCCTATATCATTGTAAGTAGGTAGCGGATCACCATAGTTCCACATAGCCAATACTTGCTCTGCCGTAAAATCTTTCGGGAAAAACTTGGACTGAAGAGTCATCTTATCCGACTTACCGGAAAAGATTTCCTGCCCTAACATAATATTGAAACGGTGATCTTTCGCAACAGTGAAGTCATAGGTAAGGTGATTCTGCACCGTGAAGCGATAGCCGTCAGTATATTCACGCTTGGCAACAGGCTGTCCGCCATTAGCATTAGACTCACCAGTCTTTTTTAACCAAATGTTATCCGTATGAGCTTTCTCGTAAGAATAACTACCCTGAATACGATAATCCAAACCTTTGATAATGTGGAATGTCAAACCGGCATTATAAGAGTTGACAAAGGAATATTGTTTCTTATACTCATTGGTAATGTTATAAATCGGGTCATTCAACATACTGGCAGCTTCCGCCCAGTCAAGTTCTTCGGAAGTACCTGCCAGGTTCTCCATAGACAACGTTGTGATACTCTTTACCGGAGCATATTTGACACCATCACGAAGCTTACGACCACCGGATACATCAGGGCCATCAATCACCGTATTCGTGGTACGGGCCGTAATATCCAGATCGATAACCTTACCGAAAGACTTATTCAGCTTAATATTGAAGTTATCACGCACATAGTTAGAGTTCAGCATGATATAGTCTTCATCATCACGTGTATAACTGATATTGTAGCGCATAGTTTCCGTACCGCCCGAAAGAGATACATTGAAGTTCTTCTGTACACCGGTATTTCCATAAAGCTGGTCTTGCCAGTCGATGCCTTCACGATACTTGTAGAGATCTATATCATCCCACATACCATACATACTGTAAAAACCGGCACTGGATACATTCGGACTTGAGTCGATTTCCTTCTGATAATATACATATTCATAAGGAGAAAGTACATCCGTCAGGTTATACGTCTTCTTAATACCAACATAAGAGTTCACATCCACCACTGTTTTGCCAGCCTTACCACTCTTGGTAGTCACCAACACTACACCATTGGCACCCTTGGCACCATAAATAGCTGTAGAAGAGGCATCTTTCAACACTGTAATATCTTGAATATCGCCGGGAGGGATATCGTTGATATTCTTCACGATAAAACCGTCTACAATATACAGCGGAGAGTTGTCCTGAGTGATAGAACCACCACCACGCACACGTACCTTGATTTCAGCATCGGGAGAACCGTCTGTCACCGTTACGTTTACACCGGCCAGATGTCCGCTCATTGCCTGCAAGGCAGAAGTTACGGGAATGTCTTTCAGAACTTTGTCGTTCATGGAAGAAACGGATCCCGTCAGGTCCTTCTTCTTCATTGTACCATACCCCACAACCACTACTTCATCCAACATTTTCGAGTCATCCTGAAGCTTAATGCTCAGTGTTTTTCCGGCAACAGCATCTACTTCCTGGGACTGCATACCTATGTATGAGACAACCAGCTTCTTACTCTTTCCACTGACTCTTAAGGTAAAATCACCGTTTATATCGGTAATTGTTCCGTTGCCGGCATTGCCTTTCTCTACAACAGATGCACCGATAACACCTTCTCCGGTCGAGTCCGTCACATTACCCTTTACGGTAATCTCTTGTGCAGACAGCCTGATGGGAACCATCAACAGTATGGCCATTAGCCATACAAAACATTTGTTTTTCATTTCTACAGATTTTTGTTTCACATTAATAAAGGATTTAGTTTCACTTATTTTTCCTGATGCAAAAGTGACTAATTAAGAGTGTAGAGAGGGGTAAAAACTATCGGAAAAAGAGGAAAATATCTGTTATATCAATAAATACAAGCGGTTTATATAAAAAATCCCAGACTTTCACAAGCCCGGGATTCCACATGCAAAAAATGTCAATGTATTATAGTGCCGTTACTATTCATTAACTTAAAGAGAACTCTCAAGTCCTAATGAACCATAACGATTGACTGCACATACTTTCAAATTTCCTCGTATTCCGGATGCCAGATAAAGGGCTGTCTTTTGAGTAAGTCCGACTACCTGGTCATCATCGAAAATGATATAACCGACAGCCTCGGGCACAGCATCCCAGCTCACTTTCTTTCCTTTCTGTTTCAGTTCACGGACAGCCGGAAGTTTTTCCATCATTACGCGAGGGTCCCAACCATCATTGCCGGGAATGATACGTTCGTACACATATCCGTCTGCCTCCTCCTCCGTAATGGTGGCAGGACAGGAGCCTTTCGGAGGATTATTCGGACCCCGTCCGTCATACTCAGTTTTGCGCTGGCTCAGGTCCAGGATGTTGCCTTCAGCATCACGGCTGTCATATTCAGCGAACAAGGCAGGTATGGCACCCATATTGGTCCACCCCTCCGTCGCAAGAGGAATACGCATCGTGGTATGGATGTATACGGCACGTGGCGAGTTGTGCCAGGGACGCCCCAACTTTTGTCTGCCATCAGCAGCAGAAGCATTGCCATCTACAATACAATTACGGAACACATACCCGAATTTAGCGTCCTTGTGGCAGGGAGCCACAATCACCGAACCGCTACGTACATTATATAAGGTACAATTTTCGAGCAGGGCATCTCCCCCGCCATAAAAGTAATCGACAGCGCCCTCAATCCAGCAATCCTTCACGTAATGACGGTCCGAATCATTGGTAGAAGTCATCCAGGTATCCTGAAAAGAACGGAAGATGCAATTGTTGAATGCCGCGCAATCTGCCTGGCTACTCATAGCCAGAGCCTGCGGCCCATTTTGGTTATCTACTCCCCAGTCGTTCACATAAGAGATATTCTCCGTATAGAAATGATCACCCTTCACTTTCACTACGCTGCCTTCAAAGTTGTATACTTCGGAAGCGGGATTATGAACGGAATGTTCCCAATAAGCAGTTTTCTCCGATTCTGTTCCTTCTTCGGGTTTTCCACCCACATTCAGGAGATGATGAATGATTGTTTTGTCCTTGTCCTGACCAATGAGATGAATGTAAGTCTTGGTCTCGGGCACAATGATCTGTTCCCTGTATGAACCGTTCTTTACGAAAATAAGCCAGGGTTCCTGCCGGTTTTCCGGTGCCGCATCGATGGCAGACTGAATAGTTGTGTAATCGCCGCTGCCATCCTGAGCCACTACCACTTGAAACGGAGACGTATTATCCTCCTCTTGTGCACATCCCCCCGACAAAACGCCAAGGAGTAATGCTGCCAAAATAATCTTTTTCATTCCTGATATTTTTAATGATTAAGTTTGATTTGTTTAAGTTCAGTTATCTTAATGCAAAAATGGACAATCACGAAGAGAACGAGGGGGAAAAACTGGTAGAAAAGGTGGAATGATACAATAAAAATGGTCTGCCAAACCGAAACAACTCCTTGTTTCAAGTTGACAGACCACCCATCTCTAAACTTTCAGTCAGGTAAAAACGGTGAAAGCAATCAAAGAGACTATTTTAAACTTCATCATAATCTGTTCTGAATATCGCTGTTACTATTTCTCTGCCCCTTGCTCCGGATGTCTCCACCGAATGTATAGGAAACACCTATGCGGAAGCTGGTAAAGGAGAACTGATTGTCTACAGTCATCCGGACACCATTGGAAACAACTTCCATCTTTGAATGGCTGACCAGAATATTGTTAGCATTCAGACTAAGACTGAGTTTATTGTCCAGCATACGGTAGAGCAATCCTGCACTGATGCCATAGGTGGGTTTCATCAGGTAAATACCCTGATAAGACTTGGAAGTGAACGAACCGGAAAGTGTTCCGAGGAACGTCTTCTTCGCATTGAGGAAGACCGTATTGCGCAGGCTGGCATAATACGCCCAACCTTTTTCTTCGGACGGGGTGGAGGCGGCACTGGATGTAGTGCGGCTGTAATTCACTCCGTGCTGTGCATAAGTCTGCAACCACTTTGTGCGGAACGTATACGAATTATTAATGCCGAACTTATGCGTCTTCATAAAATTGTCCCACAAGAAAGAACTGACATTCGTTTCAGGGTCCAGACCTACTATCTGGAAGAACACATCATCTGCATAAGAGTAATAGAGTGAAACATTGAAGTTATTCTTCAGTGTATACCCCAATTCGGCATTATAGGTATAACAGGGTTTCAGGTCTTCCTTTCCACGGGCAAAGGTATATTTGTTCTGATAGAACGGAAAAGGATTCACCATGTTCTGCGAAGGGCGGGCAATACGGTTGGAGAAGCTAAGATTCAACGCATGGCCTTCATTCGGGGAATAAAGGAAATAGACGGTAGGGAACAAGCGGGTGTAGTCATGCTTATCCGTCTTATTCTCCGACTCGGAAATACCGGTGGTGCGGGTGTGTTCCATACGCAAACCCAACTGCATGGAGAAATGCTTCGAAAACTCACGGCTATAATCGGCATAAAGGGCGTAGATTTGTTCCTTATAGTGGAAATAGTCGTCCTGAACCAGTGTCGGGTCTGAAGTATCATAGTCGATGCGGTTGCGGGTATTCGTAAAGGATACTTTGGCACCGGTAGTTATCTTGTACTTCTCAAACGGAAGCGTAAAGTCGAGAGCGGAAGAAAACACATCCACTTTGCGGTCTTGCAGATAATTATAATCGAAGTTTGTTCCAGGAATTACTGCACCACCGGGAGTTTGAGTCTCAGATAAGAAGCCTGCGGTTTCGTCACGTTTATCACGCAGGTAGTCCACATCCCAAGTCATTTTCTTACCTTTACCACCCCATGTCTTATCGGTATGGAAGTTCAGGTTAAGACGGTCGGATTCCGTATTTTCTCTATTGTCTGAGAACAAAAGGGAATCCAGACGAGCGGTAGAAACATCGTACACTTCTGTTGTGGAAACAGCGATATGATCTTTGGGGGAGTTATGGTTGTAAACAACCTGCAAGCCCACTGTCCAGTTCCGTTCCAGAGCAACGTCCACACCGGCCTGTCCATAATAGCTCGCCATGTAGTTCTTGTAATCCGTGCGTCCGTCCCAGGTATTGAGGGCAAAATAACGGCGGTTCGTTTCAAGCGTTTTATACTGGCCTTGCGTGGTACCTGCATTGGCAAAAGAAGATACACGTCCTTTACTTATATTCAGGTTGACACCACCGTAACCATAGTTTTCTTTCTCACCTACATTATAGGAAGCGGATACCGTACCACCCAGATAATCTTTCGGGCGTGATTTCAGACGGATATTGATGATACCTGCATTGCCTGCCGCATCGTATTTGGACGGAGGAGTGGTGATGACTTCCACCTTCTGAATCTGTGAAGCGTCATAAGAACGGAGATAGTCTATCAGTTCGTCACCTGAGAGTTTCGTTTCACGGTCGTTGATGTATACTTTCACACCACCTTTACCTATAATATCTATGCTATTCTGACCAATACGCAAACCAGGCACTTCACGCAGAAGGTCGAGTGCATTTCCTCCGGCAGTGGCAATGGCATTGTGTGTATCAAAGACCACTCTGTCCACCAGGCGCTTGATGACCGGACGGGCAGCCGTAACGGTAACTTCATTCAGGAAGGTAGAAGAGGATTTCAAGTTGAGCATACCTACATTCTTATCTCCTTGCAGGGATACCGGTAGATAGATGTCGTCACAACCAATAAGGGTGATATGCAATAGATATTCTCCTTTTGTTTGAGTAAAAGTAAAACAACCCTGTGCATCCGTCAGCATACCTGTGACATAAGCACTGTCTTTGGCTTGTTTTAAAAGAACGTTCGCTACTTCCACCGGCTGGTTGTTTTCATCTTGTACGCAACCGGAGAGTTGATAGGTTTGAGCAGAAATGGATACTGCTGCACACATAATAAGGAATAAGCATACAAGTCTTTTCCCGATAGTCTTCATTGAATTTGCTTTCATTGTTTGATTGATTTTAATGTTTCACTTTTCGTTTTTACCTGATGCAAATTTAGGGGTGAAACAGGTCTCAAACACTCTATATCGGGATATAAAAGTTCTATATGCCACTCATATATCACATTAATTATCAGATAATTGCATTTTCAATTCTCTATATTTTCCTTTTCAGGCTCTATATACTGTCTATATGCGCTAACTAAACGATTCATTATAGTACAGTTATGAATGAAATGATGATTTACTGAGTATCTCAATTAATTAGGCGGACTATCTTAAC
>OGIE01000142.1_pt1 | contig 99251 bp, 67 predicted proteins | sample 1571581 | NCBI WGS metagenome assembly OGIE01 (sample SAMEA2582021, study PRJEB24529) | metagenome | biome: Human gut stool | place: China | collected 2011
CGGACGGGAATGTGATCGCCCGGCAGGAGGGGGCGTTGGAGATTGACGGGTTGAAGCGTTTTGCTTTGTTGGCGTTGAAAGAGGTATTGCCGTTGGATCAGTTGTACGAGAAATACCGGAAAGATAAGAAGAATCTGGAGCTCGTGCGGGCGATGTTGCTGGACGCTCCTGATTTCCTTGCCCGGTTGTCGGGACAGGATTATGACAAATGGGAGTTCCGGGTGGAGCGTTTATATGCGGATTATGACAAACAAAAGTCGTTGGAACAACGGGTAAACCGGGAAGACTTCAAGGTATTCACGCTCTATCATCCCGAGGCGGTGAAGAACGATCGGGTGCTTAATCACGTGGCGGCTCATTATGGAGATTACGTTCGGGAGGTGGAACCGATGGAGGTGTCCGGTTATTTGTTCGAATTGAGTTTTATGCTGACGCGGGAATTGGCCCGTAAAGGGGATATGGATTACTTGAAGGAGTTGGAACGGGTAAAGGGTGATTTGAAACCCGTGTACGATTCGTTGATGAATTTTGCCGGTATGGATGCTTACACGGGGTTGAAGATGTTGTTCGAGGCGGAATATTATCTCTACAATAAGAAGGATGTGGATCGGTATTGTCGTGATATGGATACTTACTTTGCCCGTCTGGGTGAGGGTGTCGGTTACCGGGATTACTTGGGGGCCGTGGATGCCTTGTATGAAGCTTTGGGCGAGAAGTTGACGATAGAGGTGGCAAAGCATGGGGCGGTGTGGTTGCAGAATGCATTAAAGTTCCCGGTGAAGCCTGACGAACAGATGCGGGGTCTTATCATGCTTGGGGATTGTTTCAAGACGACGGGAGAAAAAGAGAAGGCCAAGAAGAGTTACGAACAGGCATACGTGGTGTCATTGCAGTTTAATAACCCGGCGTTGTTGGCCTCTGTGCAGGATTACGTGAAAAAATTGGATGAAGTTAAATAAGATAAAACGGAAGAGGTTGAAACCCCACCTCTTTAAAAATGGAATGACCTTTTGGGGTAAAGGTTGTAAATAAAAAAGTTATGAAAAAATTATTATTTATTTTTGTATTAGTAGCGGCTTTTGTCGCTTGTTCGGACGATGATAATGGTGGCGACGATAAGAAGATGCCTATCGAGAACCTAGTTATCCCGACCGGAATGCAAACGGCCGGGGAAAACGTGATCCTGGCCGGTAACGGTTTTGCCAAGAATTGTAAGATTCAGTTGCGTGCGGATGGGAGCGAGACGTTGGTAGATGTAGCGGTAACTTCCGTTACCGAAGGGAGTCTCACGTTTACGAGTCCCGAGAATGCGGAGGGTAAGTATATGGTGATTCTCACGCAAGGAGGGAAAACTTACGAGCTTGGCGAGGTAACTTTCGAGACCAAGATTGTCGTGGGAGAGGGATCATCCGCATACGGGTTGGTGTATGATGAGGATGATAATTTGGCGATATGTGCAGTCGACGTGACGGGGAAAGCCTTGGGCGAAGTTCTTTTCACGCTGGATAATCCGGATTTACAGGTAGACGGAATCGTGGCAGATAATCATGGAAAGATTTATTACAAAACGATCTTGGTTTACTATGATGAGGAAACCAAGACAATGGTGAATGAACATGCCGTGTACTATTATGACACGAAAACTCGTCAAGGGGATAATTTGGACTGGGCGAATGCCGAAAAGTGTTTTAGTCTTGGAACGGATGGGGAAAAATTGTATGCTTTGATTGCGGATAAAGGTACAGACAATATCTCGTTGGTTTCTGTCAGCTCGACGGGAAGCGAGACCGTGTTGCACACGTACTCGAACATAATTGGCCTTTCATTTAACCGGTTGTACACGATCGGGGGAACGTTTGTCTGTGACGGTAATTATGGGTTCTGTGGTCTTCGTATTGATCAAGGCAGTGAAATTTCCAATTGTGGTTTCGGGTTCTCCATGACGCAAGATGAAGTTGCTAAGAAATATAGTAACCAGAGTGCGGTTTACTCTTACCAGAAAGTGGGCGACACGTGGTACGAGTTCAATTGTGTGGCAGTTGATGAAGATGAGGGCGTGTACGAGACATCCGTATTCTCTTTCACGGATGCGGCTTCATGGGAAAGTGTTAAGAATAACCCGACACCCGTGACCAAGTTAGATTATGATTTCACGTATGCTGTTTACGATGCGGTAAGTCATTTGATTTACGGTATGAGTGATGAAGGATATTCTATCGTGTCATTTAACCCGCAAGATAACAGTGTTTTTGCAAAATGGGTTGAAACCGGATGTGACGGCTTGTTCGTGATACCGGAATAATGGAGTGATCCGAAGATCTCTTGAATTTTTTATGAATCCCAAGTATTTTTTGAATCTCATGAAATACTTGGGATTTTCATTTTTTTAGAGAGGTTATAGGTGAAAAAATCATGTTTTTTTGAGAATTAGTGGTAAACTTGCAACATAAAGAGTATTTATGTAATCAGGTTTAGTGTATGAAAACGGTAAAAAACGGTTTGTTTTTATTGGCGAGTGTGTTGTTATGTTCCAGCACGTTTGCCCAAAATGTGGGAAAATTGGAGAAATATTTGCAAAAGGGGACGTTGAAAGAGGTCGAGACACAGGGATTTGCAAAAAAAGAGTTGACACGGGAAAGTGCTTTAACTGTTGAAAACGTGTTGTTTGAGGCTTGGAAGAAGGAGATTAAAGAGAGATATCATCGTTCTTGGGTGTCGAAATGTTTCAACCGGGATAGTTTACGAATGAAGTTTGATTATCGGGTATTCGGCGAACAACCCGCGGACGGACGAAGTTTATTTATTTCCATGCATGGCGGGGGAAATGCCCCGGAAGCGCTGAACACGCAGCAATGGCAGAATCAGATTCGTTTATACCAGCCCAAGGAAGGGGTTTACGTGGCACCAAGGGCTCCTTGGGATGATTGGAATATGTGGTTCAAGCCCGGGTTGGATGAATTTTTCGAGGCGTTGATTCAAACTGCCGTGGTAGAGATGGGGGTGAACCCGGATAAGGTGTACTTGCTGGGATATTCGGCCGGAGGGGATGGCACGTGGCGTATGGCTCCCAGAATGGCTGATCGGTGGGCGGCAGCTTCCATGATGGCCGGACATCCGGGAGAAGCTTCGCAGGTGAATTTGCGTAATGTGCCGTTTATGATTTGGATGGGCGAGAATGATGGGGCGTATGATCGGAATAAATTAGCCGTGGAGAAAGGAATGGTGATGGATTCTTTACAACAGGCGGAGCCGCAGGGATATATTCATGAAACGCATATCGTGAAAGGAAAAGGTCATTGGATGGATCGGGCAGATACGGCAGCCATAACTTGGATGACACGATATAAAAGAAACACCTTGCCGAAAAAGATCGTGTGGCGACAAGAAGAAGTGGTGCGTCCGTCCATGTATTGGTTGGAGGTTGAGCGGGAGTGTGCTCGTTACGGGATGAGTGTGATCGCGGAACTTGATGGGAACGAGGTGAAAATCGAGAAATGCGATTATCCCCGGGTAAGAGTGTATCTGAATGATGAAATGGTGGATATGGATAAGCCGGTAAAGGTGACTTATCAAGGTAAAACGTTATTCGAGGGAAAGGTGAAGCGAACAGCCGCTTGTTTAGCCCGTACGTTGAAGGAAAGAGGGGATAAGGAATTAATGTTTAGCGGGTACGTGGATGTTGAGAAATAATGCTACAAATGTAATGTCAAGTCTTTATTAACGAGTATTATAAGCTTACATCTCTTCGTTATCTCTTCGATATCTCTTCGACATTTCTTCGTTGCTTATAAGCATGTTTTAAGCATGGTATATCGAAGAGATAACGAAGAGATGTAAGCGATAGTATTGAGCAAGAAATACCGAATTCTGGGGTATTAATCCCGGAAAGTTGAATTAGAGAATATAAAAAATCGCCAACCCCTAAAGGTCAGCGATTTTTTTATGAAGAATGAAATTCTTTATAATGCGTTAGCGTCAACAACTACGTCTTTGTTGTATTCGCCATTTGCTAGTTTTTGAGCTACGTTTCTGAATGCCTTAACCGTGTATTCAACGTCTTCCAACGTGTGCATAGCGGTCGGGATCAGGCGGAGCAGCAATTGTCCTTTCGGGATTACCGGGTAGACCACGATGGAGCAGAACAAGTTGTAATTCTCTCTTAAATCCATGGCCACTTGGGTTCCTTCGGCAACACTACCGGACAGGTAAACGGGAGTAACAGGTGAATTCGTAACACCGATATTTAATCCGTCTGCTTTCAATCCGGCTTGCAAAGCACGAACGATGGTCCACAATTTTTCTCTTAATTCCGGTTTGCTTCTCAGTAATTCCAAACGTTTGATCGCGCCTTCAACCATCGGCATCGGGAGTGATTTGGCGAAAGTCTGAGAACGCATGTTATATCTCAAGTACATGCAAATATCTTCGTCACAAGCGATGAATGCTCCGATTCCGGCCATAGCTTTGGCGAAAGTTGCAAAGTAAAGGTCGATTCCGTCCATTACCCCGAAATGATCTCCTGTTCCGGCTCCGTGAGGACCCATGGTTCCGAAACCGTGAGCGTCATCCACGAGCAAGCGGAAATTGAAATCTTTTTTCATGGCAACGATTTCATCCAATTTTCCGAGGTCTCCGGCCATACCGAATAAACCTTCCGTCACAACCAGGATACCGCCACCGGTGTTTTCCACCCATTTGGTAGCTCTTTCCAGTTGTTTGCGCAAACTCTCCATATCATTGTGTTGGTACACGTATCTTTTTGCCGGAGACAGGCGCAGACCGTCCATGATACAAGCGTGGTCTTCCGCGTCATACACGATACAATCATGACGGCTGGTCATGGCATCAATGATAGACACCATTCCCTGGTAACCGAAGTTCAACAAGAAGGCATCCGGTTTACCCACGAATTCGGCCAGTTGAGATTCCAGATACTCGTGACGAGAGGTTTGTCCGCTCATCATTCGAGCCCCCATCGGGTAAGCCATACCGTATTTAGCGGCAGCCTCTGCATCTGCTTTCCGTACTTCCGGATCGTTGGCAAGACCGATATAATTATTCAGACTCCAGTTTAAAACTTCCTTACCGCGGAATTTCATGCGGGGACCAATTTCACCCTCTAATTTCGGGAAAGAGAAATAGCCATGAGCTTGTTTGGCATATTGACCAATGTTTCCCTTTTGTTTTCTAACTCTTTCAAAAATGTCCACTTCGATAAATATTTTGAAAATTCTTAATCTTAATATTTACAATATTCTTGTATTCACAAATATGGAAGCAAAGGTAACTAAAAAAATGTATTCCAAATAAGTTCTTTTGAAAAGTTGTGGGCGGAAGCATGGAAATACGTTTAAATACTTAGTCGAAAGTCGCCTTCGGCGAGTTACAAGTTACAGGTTACATTTGCCTTCGGCAAGTTGCAGGTTAAAATTACCCTTCGCTCCAGACTTCCCATTTCACTCAACCTTTTATCTTTTAGTTTTTAACTTTTATCTTTGTAAGTCGCCTTCGGCGAGTTATAGGTTACGGGTTGGCAGGTTACAAGTTGTAGGTGAACATGAAACTGACGGCTTATTTGCAATCATTAATCGTAAATTATTTTGTAGATTGATATTTATAATTTATCTTTGCCTGATGCAAAAAAGGCACTTTATGATGAAAAATTTTATAGGATTTCTGCTTGTAATATTTTTGATGAGTTCATGTGGCGAGTACCAGAAACTATTGAAAAATGGTGATCCTCAGACCATGTTTGATAAAGCGGTAGAGTATTATAATAATGGCGATTACACGCGGGCTTCGAACCTGTTTGATGCGATCCGGGGGACCTTTAAGGGGACGTCCAAGGCGCAACGTGTTGCTTATTATCGTGCTTTCTGTAGTTATAACCAAAAAGATTACGAGGTGGCAGGTGAATTATTCAAACAATTTGTTGCCATGTATCCCGAAAGTTCCTTTGTCGAAGAGTGTTTATACATGATCGGATATTGTAATTTCCTTGCATCCCCGAAAGCTAGATTGGATCAGTCCGTGACCGAAAAGGCGATAGAAAACTTCCAGCTTTATTTGAGTCGTTACCCGAATAGTGCTCGTAAAGAACAGATTAACGAGTTTATGGATGAAATGCGGGATAAATTGTCTTACAAGGATTACCTGAGTGCCCGAAATTATTATTTAAGAGAAAAATATAAAGCAGCCGTTATCAGTCTCGAAAATTGTTTGAAAGATTATCCGGGTTCTAAATACCGGGAAGAGATCATGTACATGCTATTCAATTCTAAATACGAGATGGCTGTGAATAGTATTGAGGAGAAACAGTACGAGCGTTTCAACGCGGCGAAAGAAGAATATTATTATTTCTTGGAAGAATATCCCGAAAGCCGTTACGCGAAAGAAATGACCAGAAAATACGAGATCATCAACGAGTTCTTGAAAAAGTACGATGTTGACGAAGAAGATTAACCAGATAAAACAATAATATTCAAATTAACCATGGTAGATTTTAAGAAAGTTAAAGCGCCGAATAATACTATTACCCGGAATCCTGCATCCTTGGCCAGCAAAGCGGATAACATCTACGAGGCTGTTGCCGTGATCGGTAAGAGGGCTAATCAGATTTCGGTTGAAATGAAAGAGGAGTTAAGTAGGAAACTTCAAGAGTTTGCTTCTTACGCGGATAATTTGGAAGAGATATTTGAAAATCGTGAACAAATCGAGATTTCCAAGTATTACGAGCGTTTACCTAAGCCGGTGTTAATTGCTACCCAGGAATTCGTGGACGGGGAAATTTATTTCCGCACTTCATCGAAAGAGAAGAGTGAAGCAAATAATTCAGACGGGGAATAAATCCTATTTTTAGGAGAAAGAATATACCTGAGAGTGTCATGCTTTCAGGTTTTTTAATCTAAATAAGTTTATGAGGTTTATAAGGTTCGTAAAGTCCATAAAGTCCATAAAGTTTATAAAGTCAATGGACCCTGCGGGCGCTTTATTTATTGGCAGAGTGACTGCGATAAAAGTTAAGTATGAGTTTTTGACCTTATAAACTTTATAAACCTTATAAACTTTATAAACTGACTTATGCTGAAAGGAAAACATATTATATTGGGGGTGACGGGAAGTATTGCAGCTTACAAGGCTGCCACGTTGACTCGCTTGCTCGTGAAAGAGGGGGCAAGCGTGAAAGTCGTGATGACTCCCTTGGCTAAAGAATTTATCACGCCTCTAACGATGGCGACGCTTTCCAAGAGTCCGATCATGGTCGATTTCTATAATCCGGAAAATGGGGATTGGAATTCACATGTGGATTTAGGGTTGTGGGCAGATTTGTATCTGATCGCACCGGCTTCTGCCAACACGATAGGAAAGATGGCCGGAGGAATAGCGGATAACCTTTTGTTGACCACCTATCTGTCGGCCAAATGTCCGGTGATGGTGGCTCCGGCAATGGATCTGGATATGTATCAACACCCGGCAACACAACGTAACCTGCAAATATTGCAGTCTTTTGGGAATATTATAATAGAACCGGAGAGCGGAGAACTTGCCAGCGGCTTGATCGGGAAAGGCCGGATGGCAGAACCGGAACAAATCGTGACCTTTATAACGGATTACTTCGCCAAACGCACGGACTTCAAGGGAAAACGAGTGTTGGTTACGGCTGGACCTACTTACGAGAAGATTGATCCGGTACGTTTTATCGGGAATTACTCTTCCGGTAAGATGGGATTGGCAATAGCCGAGGAGTTGGCCGGACGTGGGGCCGAGGTGATTCTTGTATGCGGTCCGGTGAACCTGAAAACGCGACATCCGTCTATTCATCGGGTGGATGTGGAATCTGCCGCCCAGATGTACGAGGTCGCGTCCAGAGAATTTGAAACGTGTGATATTGCCGTGTTGAGCGCGGCGGTAGCAGACTTTACCCCGAAGGAGAAGGCAGATCGAAAGATCAAACGGGGAAAGGAGGATTTGGTATTGGAGTTATTGCCAACGAGAGATATTGCGGCGGAATTGGGACACGTGAAAAAGGCTTCCCAGATGCTGGTAGGGTTCGCTTTGGAAACCAATGACGAGGAAAATAACGCGTTTTCCAAAATGCAGCGAAAGAATCTCGATATGATTGTATTGAATAGCTTGAACGATAAGGGTGCCGGTTTCGGGGGAGATACCAACAAGGTCACCATCATGGACAGAACAGGCGGGAAAACGGTCTACGAGCTGAAAACGAAAACGGAGGTGGCACGGGATATCGTGAATGAAATAGAATCCCGTCTCTAAGTGCTTCGTTTGCAATTAGTCTCGTTTGCATTGAAAATATTTTGAAAAATAAATCGGAAAATCGTTTTGTTCGGATGAAAATTATCCATAATTTTGTATTCCGATATGAAGATAGAACATCAAAATATTCGGCGAAGATTGTTATTGTGCCTCCAGTTCAGGCAGAGACATAATCGTTGTTTTAACAAGATACAAAAACCAACATTGTCGTTAGTTGACATTGTTGGTTTTTTTTTATGCCCACGAAAATATGAACATAAACACATTTAATATATAGAATTATGAATAAACGTAGCTTAGTATCCATTACCGACTACTCGAAAGAGGACATTTTGGAAGTATTGCAAATAGCTTCTGAATTTGAGAAAAACCCGAATCGCAATTTATTAGAGGGTAAGGTGGTTGCTTCCCTGTTTTTCGAGCCATCTACTCGTACGCGTTTGAGTTTCGAAACAGCTATCAGTAGAATGGGTGGTCGTATTGTCGGTTTCTCCGATGCTTCATCGTCCAGTACTACAAAGGGTGAATCGTTGAAAGATACGACCAAGATGGTGGATAACTACTGCGATCTGATCGTGATGCGTCACCCCTTGGAAGGCGCTGCCCGTTTTGCCAGTGAGGTGGCAGATGTTCCGGTGATCAATGCAGGTGACGGTGCTAACCAACACCCGACACAGACGATGTTGGACTTGTATTCAATTTACAAAACTCAAGGAACTCTTGAAAACTTGAACATTTTCATGGTAGGAGACTTGAAGTATGGAAGAACAGTTCATTCTTTACTACAAGCCATGAGTCACTTCAACCCGACATTCCACTTTATCTCCCCGAAAGAATTGGAAATGCCGAAGGCTTACAAGTTATTCTTGGATGAGTTACACATTCCTTACTACGAGCATACCGAGTTGGATGACGTGATCAACGACGCGGATATTCTCTACATGACCCGCGTACAACGCGAGCGCTTTGCCGATCCGTTGGAATACGAGAAGGTGAAGAATGTTTACATCTTGAAGAATTCGATGTTGGCCGGAACGAAAGACACGATGCGTATCCTTCACCCGCTACCTCGCGTGAACGAGATCAGCGAGGACGTGGATGACAACAAGAAGGCATACTATTTCCAGCAAGCACTGAACGGTGTGTATACCCGGCAGGCAATAATTTTCAAGGCATTAGATTTAAAATGGTAATTAAAGAATAGAAAGATATGGCAGCAAAGAAAGAATTACAGGTTAGCGCCGTAGAAAACGGTACGGTAATAGATCATATTCCTGCGGATAAATTGTTTGACGTGATTAACGTGTTGGGAATCCAGAAGTTGGATAACACGGTGACGATCGGGTATAATCTGATCAGTAGCAAGCTGGGAAAAAAGGGAATCATCAAGATTTGGGATAAATTCCTGAAGGACGACGAGATCAACAAACTAGCCTTGGTTGCGCCGACGGCTAAAATCAATATTATAAGGGATTTCGAAGTGGCTGAAAAGAAAGCCGTGATGGTACCGAAACATGTAGAGGGAATTGCTAAATGCGTGAACCCGAAATGTATTACCAACAATCAACACGTTCGTACGAAATTTGATGTTGTCGGGAGTTCTCCTATCGTGCTGAAATGCCACTATTGCGAGAAGTTGACAGATCAAGAACATATCGAGATTATCTAAGAATAAGATAATCGCTAAAAAAATAGAGATACGTGAGTATCTCTATTTTTTTTATTTCAAACTTTTTTCTTTCTGTTTCATCTTGAGTGATTTACTAGCGATAAACTTGATGTAATCGTAAGAAGAATAGTTCTCTACCTCCTTCGTAATCAAGTTAAAACGTTTCCTTGTTTTTTGCTGTTTTACGGCTAATGTGCCGAAATCCTGTATCGTGACTTTTTCTCCGGCTTCAAGTGATTCGATGATGGAATCAATGAAAGCGTTAATGACCTGAGCGGAAGTCGCTTGGGTATATCCGCATTTTTCTGCAACTTTCTTCGTGAGTTCTCTTTTGTTCATAATCAAATGTTTATTAGTTTGAACTATCAAATGTAAATTCTAATTTTCATGTGATTTAACGCACTTTTGACAACTATTTGTCAGGATAAACGTTCCTTTTACTTGACAAATATAGCATTTTTTAGAAAAAACAGGATGGAAATTTACAGAAATGTTACTAAAGAGCCTATTATACGAATGAAATGAGAGTTCGAAAGAAGTAATAATCAGTGCAAAAAACGATGTCAACTTTAAGGACGTTTTGCATGACACCTGTGTAATTTGGTTGTAAGTATTTGAGATTCTGATTTTTATATGAAATTTTATTCGTTGTCGTAGTATTAATTCATTTTATAAGGTAATAGGGTTTATGACAATAGCGTATTTAAGAGTTAGCACAGGAAAACAACATTTGGAGAATCAAAAAGAGGAAATTGAAAAATTTGCCGCGCGGAAGAATTTAACGATAGATCGTTGGGTTACGGAAGTCGTCAGCGGTAAGAAGAACGAACATGACCGGAAACTTGGAAAATTATTGAAGAGTTTGAAAAAAGGTGATGTGTTGATTGTTACTGAATTATCACGATTAAGTCGTACTTTGTTGAATATCATGTCGATTCTTCATCGTTGTCTTGAAAAGGATATTGTTGTTTATAGTACGAAAGACGGTTATGCTTTTGACAACAGTATTAACAGTAAAGTATTGGCGTTCGCGTTTGCACTGGTCGCGGAAATCGAGCATAATTTGATCTCGATGAGAACCAGAGAAGCGTTAGCACATCGAAAAACCGAGGGCGTACGTCTGGGGCGTCCGCCGGGAAAGGGAAAACAAAATATGTTATTGGATAACTGGGAAGAGATCTCTCATTTGCTTGAAGAAGGGATGTCCGTGTCGGCTATTTGCCGGATTTACAATGTATCGCGGGAGACTTTTTACGCGGTGAATCGAAAACATCAGCTCTTTTAAAAGAAAAGAGGTTGATCAAATATTTGACCAACCCCGTATGTAAAGGTTTGTAGTTCTATTCTTCCAGGAAATTGGGATACATGTAATTTGTAGCCGGAACAAATGTTTCCTTAATAGCTTGCGGGGATACCCAGCGCAATAGATTAAAGATTGTCCCCGCTTTATCATTCGTACCCGATGCACGCCCTCCACCGAAGGGTTGTTGATCGACAACGGCACCCGTGGGTTTGTCATTGATGTAGAAATTACCTGCCGTGTGAGTCAGACGCTCGGTCATTTTTTCAATATTAGCCCTATCTTTAGAGAAAATAGCTCCGGTCAGAGCGTACGCGGATGATTTATCCAGAAGGTCCAGTGTTTCATCTACCTTTTCGGGATCATACACGTAAACGGTCAAGATCGGTCCGAACAACTCTTCACGCATGGTAACGTAATCCGGTTTGAAAGCTTGGATGATTGTCGGTTGAATGAAATAACCGGCACTCATGTCGTAATGTCCACCGATAATTACTTCTGCATCTTCCGATTTATTTGCCGCGTCAATAGCCCCGGATAATTTCACGAAAGAAGCCTCGTCAATAACCGCGTTCACGAAATTCGTGAAGTCTTCCACGCCACCGACTTTAATTGTTGCCATATCTGCCTGCACGTAGTTCTCTACTTCAGCCCAGATGTTGGACGGGATATAAGCACGGGATGCAGCAGAACATTTTTGTCCCTGGTACTCGAAAGCGCCTCGAACGATTGCGGTTGCCACTTCTTTCGGGCATGCTGTCGGGTCGGCAAAGATATAGTCTTTACCCCCGGTTTCACCCACGATTCTCGGGTAGCTGCGATATTTATCAATGTTTTTCACGATGGTAGCCCAGATATCATTGAATACTTGGGTTGAACCCGTGAAATGAATTCCCGCGAAATCTTTATTGGAGAAAATCACCTCGGCCGCGGTGGGACCTGAACAATATACCAGATTGATAACTCCGTCGGGGAGTCCGGCCTCTTTCAGGATTTCCATGATCAGGTGAGCTGAATAAACGGCGGTTTTCGAGGGTTTCCACACGCAAACGTTACCCATCAATGCTGGAGCGCCCGGAAGGTTTCCGGCGATGGAAGTGAAGTTAAACGGGGTAAGGGCGAAAACGAATCCCTCCAATGGACGCCATACCGTGCGGTTCCAGATTCCCGGAGCCGAGTTCGGTTGCATGTGATATATCTCGTACATATTCTTCACGTTGAAACGGAAGAAGTCTGCTAGTTCGGCAACACAATCAATTTCAGCTTGGAATGCATTTTTAGATTGTCCCAGCATCGTGACCGCGTTCATGCGTTGACGATAAGGACCGGCCAAAAGGTCGGCTGCTTTCAAGAAAATAGCTGCCCGGCTTTCCCAACTCATTTTTTCCCACTCCGGTTTTGCCTTCATTGCCGCGTCAATTGCCATTTGCACGTGACTGGCATCCCCTTGATGATAATGGCCCAACAGGTGGTTATGATCATGTGGCGGACGAATATCCACTAACTTGTCCGTGCGAACTTCTTGCCCGCCGATAATCATGGGAACATCGGCTACGATAGAACGCAGATGATTGATTTGTGACTTCAATTCTTTTCTTTCCGGAGAACCCGGTGCATAACTTTTGATGGGTTCATTGGTAATGTTCGGTAGTCTAAATACTCCTTTGGACATATTTTATTTTTTTATGTAGTTAGTATTTTCCAAGATTTTCCAAATATACAAAATTATTTGGAGGATAAAACATGATAATTGTCATTTTTTATATGACTTCGTCATGTTACAGGTTATAAGTTTACAAGTTGCAAGTTAAAAAGCAGCAAAAATAACTTGTAACCTGTAAACTTGTAACTTGTAACACAACGGACAAACACGTTTGTCCGTTGTCTATAAGTTTCGTATATTTGCACCTGTTAAAAATGGAAGGTTTTATTTTGTACCTATATATATGATTTCAATTAATAATGTAAGTGTTTTATTTGGTGATTACGCGTTGCTCGACTCTATTTCTTTTTTAGTAAACAAGAGGGATCGTATTGGTTTGACCGGGCGTAACGGGGCTGGCAAGTCTACATTATTAAAAATATTAGCGGGAGTTCAGGAACCTTCGGGGGGAAGCGTGTCGGTTCCTTCCGGGTTGAAAATTGGATATTTACCCCAGACCAAAGTGTATGCCGAGGGGAAAACGGTGCGGAAAGAAGCGGAGACGGCGTTTAATGACGTGTTGGAATTGCGGGCGGAATTGGATCGTTTGCATCAGGAACTGGCCGAACGCACGGATTACGAGTCGGACAGCTACATGGCGTTGATTGATAAATTGAATGTCAAGACCGAAATGTTGCACATGCGGGGAGCGGATAACATGGACGGGGAAGTCGAGGTCGTGTTGAAAGGATTGGGGTTCCGGCAGGAAGATTTGGAACGTCGTTGCGAGGAATTTAGCGGGGGATGGCGAATGCGGATCGAGTTGGCGAAAATATTATTGGCACGTCCGGATGTTTTTTTACTCGACGAGCCGACCAATCACTTGGATATCGAGTCCATTTCTTGGTTGGAGTCTTTTTTGCAGGGGTATCCGGGGGCAGTTGTTCTCGTGTCTCATGACCGGGCATTTCTGGATAATATCACGACGCGTACGGTGGAGATTTCTTTAGGAAAGATATACGATTATAAGGTATCGTACACCAAGTTTACGGAGTTGCGTAAAGAACGAATCGAGCAACAACAACGGGCGTACGAGAACCAGCAAAAGCAGATTAAAGATACCGAGGATTTTATCGAGCGGTTCCGTTACAAGGCGACGAAAGCAGTACAGGTGCAGTCGCGGATCAAGCAGTTGGAGAAAATTGATCGCATAGAGGTCGAGCAGGAAGATTCGGCCCGGATTAACGTGAGATTCCAACCGGCTGTGCGTTCCGGTGATGTCGTCGTGAGCGGTCGTGATTTGACGAAAGCGTATGGCAGTCACGTGGTGTTGCACGAGGTGAATCTCGACGTGTTGCGGGGGGAGAAGGTTGCTTTCGTGGGACGGAACGGCGAGGGTAAGACCACGTTGGTAAAGATGATCATGGATCAGATCCCTTATGAAGGAGAGTTGAAAATCGGTCATAACGTGAATATCGGGTATTTCGCCCAGAATCAAGCGGATTTACTCGATCCCTCGTTAAGCGTGCTTGACACGATTGATCAGGTTGCCGTGGGTGATATCCGGAAGAAAATTCGGGATATCCTGGGGGCTTTCCTGTTTTCCGGGGAGGATGTCGATAAGAAAGTGAAGGTTCTTTCCGGGGGGGAGCGCACCCGTTTGGCTATGGTTCGTTTGTTGCTGGAACCCTATAATGTATTAATTCTTGACGAGCCGACCAATCATCTGGATTTGCGGACGAAAGATATATTGAAGGATGCCTTGAAAAAATTTGAAGGAACGGTAATCGTGGTGTCGCATGACCGGGACTTTTTGATCGGGTTGGCCGACAAGGTGTACGAGTTTGCTAACAAAGGGATAAAAGAATATCTGGGGGGAGTAACTCATTTCCTGGAAGCCAAAAAATTGGAATGTTTCCGTGAATACGAGCAAATGCATCCCCGGAAAGCCCAAGGAAATGAAGTGGTAGAAGAAGAGGTGGTTTCCGAGAGTAAAATGGCCTTCGAGGAACGTAAACAGTGGAATAAGGAGTTGAAACGTGCGGAGAGCAGGATCGAGAAGTTGGAAAATGAAATTGCCGAATTGGAACAGAAGATCGGGGAAGCCGAGGGGAAAATGGCTGAAGGGGTGATCGGCGAGGAGCTTCTGAAAAGTTATGACGAGTTGCGGAAGCGTCTGGAGGCATGCATGGAAGAGTGGGAAGGGGAGAACGAACATCTGGAAGAATTAAAAGCTAGAAATTAAAAAAACAAATAAAATGGCAAAGTTTAAGCAAGAGTGTATTTTCGGTATTCGTGCTGTTATGGAAGCGATACAGGACGAGAAAGAGATAGATAAAGTGATGTTCCGTCAGGGGAATAAGGGGGAGTTATTCCAGCAGCTATTTTCATTGGTGCGCGAACGTCAGATCCCGTTCCAGTACGTACCTGAAGAAGTGTTTAAACCGTTTGCCGGGAAGAATCACCAGGGGGTGCTGGCGGAGGTTTCTCCTATTCCTTATCAGGACATTGACGAGGTGGTGAATGCCGTGGTGGCCGAGGGAAAAAATCCTTTGGTACTTATACTGGATCGGATTACCGATGTCCGTAATCTGGGTGGAATTGCCCGTACGGCCGAATGTGCCGGGGTGAGTGCTATTTTAATCCCGAATAAGAATTCGGCGAAAATATCTTCCGATGCTATAAAAACATCCGCGGGTGCGTTATATCATATTCCTGTTTGTCGGGAGAAAAATCTGAAGAAAACGATAAAAGAGCTGAAACGGAGAGGATTGACGTTGTATGCTGCCACGGAAAAAGCGGATAAATTCTATACCAACGTGGACATGAAAGAGGGGTGTATGTTCATCATGGGATCGGAAGATACCGGTATCGACGAAGAGTTGTTGGCTCTGGCTGATCAGCAAATCAAAATCCCCCAACTGGGACAAATCGAATCGTTGAATGTTTCTGCCGCCGCTGCCGTGTTGATGTACGAGGCGGTAAGACAAAGAGGAATCATGGAATAAGCATGTATTCAGACCGAAATCTAACCGTGATAGAGGTGTGATCGGTTCTCACGAAACATTTATCTGTAATTTATTTGGGAGACAAAGCCGACTTATCTTGGCTTTGTCTCGTCTTTATCTTGGCTATGTCTCGTCTTTGTTCAATTATTTGAGCCGTATCTCGGTTCGAACATATACGTATCTCAGTAGTAACTAGAGTCGCCTGTCGTACCAGGAATCCCGCTTGGTAAGTTTCAAATCTCTCAACATGGACGAGCGTACGTGAATCTCGAAATTGTAAGATTGGTGCTGCCCGAACGGCATACAGTTGAAGGTCATTTCCCAACAGTGCAGGTCTCGCGTGACTCCGAAACTCGTGGAAGTAACCTCTTTGGCCTTGATGTCATAACCGGATTGGAAGGTGATCTTCCACTTGGGGGTTAGTGACAAGTCACCGGAGAAGTTGATAATCTGACTGATGGTCGGGCTCTTGTAAGGATTAGGCCTTGAATAGCTGAAATTGTAACTGATGTTAATATTCCAAGGCACGTCAAAATCCACGTAATCATCATAGAATCCGCCGACCAGATCATTCTTCTTTTCTTTGTTTTTCCCGTTATCCGCGGAGAAACTGAAATTCGTAGAAATAGTAGCGTTGGTCAAACGGCCTAATTTCCCGTGATATTTGTTATATCTATGGCCGAGCGTGTCGATAGCGTAAGGGTCAATCGTTCCGCTAAAGTTCAAATCGACTTTGTTATTGAAAACTTTGGTACGTGCGCTTAACGATATGTTCGAGAAGTTCATACTGTCGGCAAACAGGTTGTAGGAAGTGGAGATACGGAAGCTCTCCAAGAGTTTTACTTTCTTGAATTCATCGTCTCCCGTGGTGTCCTTGTCATTCCGCACTTTCATTTCGACGTTGTTGTCGAGGCTGAAACTGATGCTTCCGGATTGTTTACCTCCTTCCGTGTTCGGGCGATAAGCCAATCCTTCATGAATGGCGTATTCTACCTCCTCTTTCCCGTTGAAGTAACTTTTTTTGTAATTACCCAAGGGTTTGATTGCCGGAGTATAAGATATGGACATGGACGGGCGGATCATGTGGCGGATAGCCACGACTTTAGAGCCCGGTTTATAAGTGAACATACCGTATATGGTCGGGGTGTAACCGATGGACCCGCTGGCAGAGTAGTCGTGCGAGTAATTTAAACCGATAACATCCCGGGTAACATATTGCCCTCCGTTTGCAGTGGTATCGGGTACCCATATTTTTTCTATGGTTTTCAGGTTCAAGTATCCGTTGTAGTTTAGCGAAGGGGTGAACGTCACGTCCTTGGCGATTTTGAACGAGAGACTGATCGGGATGTTGTGTTTGAAACCGTTGTTCCAATCTCTTTCGAAAGAAGATTTGAATAGTTTATTTTCTTTGGTTTGGATACTGTTTCTTAATTCTGCCGAGTAGGATAGACCGATGTTGTCATACCATTTCATTTCACCCGATTTCCCTTTTTTACGGAAGGGGTAGATTTGTGTCATACGGAGACTTAAATTGGGCAAGGTTATGGCGATCGAAGTATCCCGACTGTTCTGGCTGTGGTTAAAGGAACCACTTAAACTGAACGGGCTTTCCGGCCATTTCTTGCTCCAGGAGATACTGGATTGTTTTCGTTGGTTGGCGATTCCATCAACCGTGTTGGCGTTATAATAATTGTTGTTGGCCGAGGACATATCCACGGAAGCGGAGAATGAACTGTAGGGATTCGCTTTCCCGTCTTGGGTATGGGTCCAGCGTACCGACCAGTCCGATGATTCCTGATAGTCCGGCAGGCCTTTTTCACTGACGTAGTTTTTGCTGATCGTGAAGTTCAGGTTACCGTTGAATTTGTACCGTTTCCGGTATTGGGTGGCGTATTGCAGTCCCCATGATCCGTTCGTGTAAATATCCCCGGTGATATTCATATCAATGTAGTCGTTGATATAGAAATAATATCCTCCGCCTCTCAGGTTAAAACCTCTCATTCGCTCTTCCCCGTATGTCGGCATGATGATTCCCGATGTCCCTTTTTTCGTGATCGGGAAAAAGGCGAACGGAAGAGCTATGGGTAAAGGTATTCCCTCCAGTTCGAGATAAGTGAACGTGGTAAATATCTTTTTGTCCTTGATCATTTTCGCCTTGTTCATCCGGAGACCGAAGTGAGGATGGTCGTGTTCGTCGCAAGTCGTGTAGGTCCCGTGTTTCACGCAATAAACGGAATCACTTTGTTTTTTGGTCAACTCGCTTTGCAGGTAGCCTTCCCCTTCCTGCGTGACGATATTCGTGATATAAGCTTTTTTGGTATCAAAGTTATAGCGCAATTCCTTGCTATCGAATTCCTGGCCCTTGTCTTTTAAGTTGGGATTTCCTTTTAATTCCCCGACAGAATCGGGTACCCCGCAGGCAAAAGCCAGTTTTTTATCCATATCCAGTTCGATGTAATCGGCTTTTAGCTCGGTCGTGAGGTATTTCACGTAACCATTGCCGTACAAGTATACTTTTTTCTCCCGGATCGAGAATTTAACGGAGTCATCAGCCGTGTATTTGATTAGATCATCAAATAAAGGTTTTTGGGGAGTGGTGTCATTCCGGATCGTGTCGATGGGAATTCCCGCGGAATCATAAACGATACGAATGCTATCACCGGGTTTTCCCGTTGTGTCAATGGCTGTTACGAAGATGCCTTGTCCGAAAATAATCTCGGACGCCAAGCCATTCGAGGAGAGTATTATGGGCAGGGCGATCATTGTTAAAATGATACATTTCTTAATAAAAAGCCCTGTATATAATCTAACTTGCAATTTTATAATTATTTTTGTGACTAATTATTGCATCACGCGTATTGCATTTTTGCTTTGCAAATGTAAGAAATAATGGTTGTTAATGCTCATGATTCTTTTTAAAAAGTTTTAAATACATGATAAATCAGTACAGTGTCATAAGTTTGTTGTTGGTAATCTTGCTGTTAGGAGGTTCAAAATCCTTGACAGCACAGGAGGCATTGGGTAAAATTAAATGTATTTGTATTGATGCCGGGCATGGGGGAAAAGATCCGGGGGCTATTAGCGGGCGGTTGAGAGAGAAGGATATAACCTTGGCGATTGCCTTGAAACTGGGAAAAATGGTGAGTAACACGTATCCTGATATGAAAGTGGTTTACACGAGAACGAAAGACGTGGCCGTGGATTTGCGGGAGCGGGGTAAGATTGCCAACAAGGCGAAAGCACAATTATTTATATCTATCCACGTGAACAAGTTTGCCAAGTCGAGCGTGAGGGGGGTGGAGACTTACGTGTTGGGGTTGCACAAGTCCGAGGCGAGTTTCCAGGTGGCCATGAAAGAGAACGAGGCTATTCACTACGAGGAGGACTATTCGGTGAAGTATGACGGGTTTGACCCGAAGAAGGCCGAATCGTATATCATGTTCAATTTTTTGAAGAATAGTCATTTGAAAAACAGCATGGAATTTGCCGCCCCGATCCAGAAGGAGTTGGTGGCGAGGACCCGGATGCCGGACCGGGAAGTGCGGCAAGCGGGATTTATCGTGTTGATGGACGTGGGGATGCCTGCCGTCCTGATCGAGACGGGATTTATCTCGAACCCGAATGACCAGAAGATATTGACTTCCGAATCGGGACAGACGAATATCGCCCGTTCGATTTTTACCGCTTTTCAGACGTATAAGAATAACGTGGAAAAGAATAGCGTGGTGTTGACGGCAGGACAGGAAGATAAAAAAGACGTGGTAAGAACGGAAACACCGAAAACGTCGCCGAAACAGGAAACCTCTAAAACCGTGGAGAAGAAAGTAGAAACAAGCTCGACGACGAAGGCGGAAGCGGTTGATAAAAACGACTTGTTTTTCGCGATACAGGTGGCGTCTTCCAAGACACAGGTAAAAGATTTCAGGTACCTGAAATTAAAATATAAGGTAGAGGAGTTGAAGGGAGTGGATCGTTTCCGGTATTACGTGGGGAAAACTTCAAGTTATGAAAAAGCGTTAGACGTGCAGAAGGATGTCCGGAAGACGGTGAAAGATTGTTTCGTGATCGCTATATATAAAGGAAAACAGATCACGGTTGCGGAGGCAAAGAAATTGGAACAGAAAATTAAATAGAGAAATTAAAATAACACTCATGAAAATAAAGAGAGAAGCGAAATTGGCCGTGACGGCATTAGCCGCGGTTTTTATCCTGATTTGGGGAATAAATTTCTTGAAAGGTTCGTCCTTGTTTGAATCCAAGAGTACGTTTTACAGCACGTATGATAGTGTCGAGGGGTTGAAGGTGTCCAGCGGTGTCATGTACCGGGGGTATCAGGTAGGACAGGTCATTTCAATCCAGTTTACCGGGGAGAGATTTGATAAGGTGCTCGTGAAGTTTTCCGTGAACAAGGGATTGGAATTGCCGGTCAATAGCTTGGCGATGATCCAGAGTGCCGATTTGATGGGGTCGAAGGTGATTAATCTGGTCCCGGGTAATTCTCCCGTGTTTGCCGTGAGTGGTGATACCTTGCGCTCCCAAGTGGAGCAAGGGCTTATGGAGCAGGTCAGTCAACAGATGTTGCCCCTGAAGCAGAAGGCGGAACGGTTGATGGGATCTCTTGATTCGGTGATGGTGATTGTGCAGGGACTTTTTAATGAAGAGACGAAAAAGAATCTGGGAAATAGTTTCGGGAGTATTGATCGCACGTTGCGTAACTTGGAAGGTGCTTCTGAAAATCTGGATACGTTGATGAAATCCGAGTCGGTCAGAATTAGTTCTATTTTGAGAAATATAAATAGTATTACCGGGAATCTGAGAGATAATAACGAGGAGATTTCGAATATTCTGGGCAACGTGTCGGCTATAACTGATTCTTTGAAGCGGGCCAGTTTGCACCAGACGTTAATGAGTCTGGATAATATGTTGGCTTCCGTGGATTCGATCATGGGTAAGATAAATCGAGGAGAGGGAACGATAGGTGCTCTTTTGAATGATAATGATTTGTATTATAATTTGAATCAGGCGAGTGAAAATTTGAATCGTTTACTGGTGGAATTCAGGTATAATCCCAAGCGCTTCATCAGCCTTTCTTTGATTGATTTTTCATCGGGAAAAGCATCGCTTGAAGAGTACGGGGTGGTGATTTTCGAGTCCCCGGAACGATTATCCATGAATTCGGAGATTTACATGCAAAATCCTGGGGTGAAAGAGGTTAAATACAAGGATAAGTATCTTTATATCATTGATAGTTACAAGAAATTGAAAGCAGCTCAGCGGAAATTGGAGGATGTTATCAAACGTTATGATGATGCTTATATTGTTAAAATTGACTTTATTTGAAAATTAGAATCGTTCTAAATAATGTTTCCGGAATAGGGAATATTGTTAACATAATGCTTAAAAATTAAGAATCGAAATATAGTCTTTGATCTTATTTTTTTACCCTCGGTGTTAAAGGTTTATAGCGTGTGAGGGTTAATTGTTTTGTTACGCTTATGTTAAGAATGTGTTGCATGGCTTGTTGTTTTCGGGAATGAGGAAAATGGGGTTAATGTATTGATTTATAGTAGTGTATATCTAAAGAATTGATATCTAAACCATAAGGGGGAAACCATAAAAAACAAGCGAAATCATCATTTTTTTTACAAGAAAATTTTTTCGAATTTAGCATTCCATTTCGCAGAAATGAGATAGGGATGAAAAACGATATATAAATGAAAAGGGATTGTAAAAGTGTTTGGTCGGAATGTCTAGGCTTGATCGAAGAACAAGTGTTACCAAGAACGTTTAAGACTTGGTTCGCGCCGATTCGTGCGTTGAATCTACAACAGGATGTGTTGACGATTCAAGTGCCGAGTCAGTATGTTTACGAGTGTCTGGAAGAGCATTTCGTGGATATATTACGGAAGGCTGTTCGTACTGTGATCGGTCCGAATGCTAAATTGGAATATTCGGTTGTGGTAGAGGAGAGCCATCCTCGCGATCCCATTTCCGTGACCATGTCTTCTAATAATGTGAAGAAAGTGGAACCGAACACGGTTTACGTGAATGGGGGAAAGCAGGATCGAGTGGCTCCGAAGAATCCTTTCGAGCGTGGAAATAATCTTTTACAGATCGACCCGCAATTGAATCCTTCTTACACGTTGGACAGTTATATCGAGGGAGGATGTAACCGTTTGGCCAAGTCGGCAGCGGTGGCAATAGCCCAGAATCCGGGAGGTACGGCTTTCAACCCGTTGTTGATATATGGCGGATCGGGATTAGGAAAAACTCACTTGGCCCAAGCTATCGGTATGGAAGTGAAGCAGAATTACCCGAACAAGGTGGTGCTGTACGTGACCACGAACGTGTTCCAGACGCAGTTCACGGAAGCCGTGCGTAAGAACGAGATCAATGATTTCTTGCATTTCTATCAATTGATTGACGTGTTGATACTGGATGATATTCACGAGTTGGCGGGAAAGACGGCAACGCAGAATACGTTCTTTCATATATTTAATCATTTGCACCAATCCGGGAAGCAGTTGATTTTGACATCCGATCGTTCTCCGGCCGAGTTGAGCGGTTTGGAAGAGCGTTTGCTTTCTCGTTTCCGTTGGGGATTATCCGCCGAGATAAAAGCCCCGGATTTTGAGACACGGATGGAGATCGCCCGTTTCAAGGCACGTAAGGACGGAATTGATTTTTCGGACGAGATATTGGAATATATCTGTAAGTACGTGAGCAATAACGTGCGGGAACTGGAAGGAGCCATGATCTCTTTGCTGGCTCAAGCTACTTTTAACCATAAGGATCTGTCGGTCGACGTGGTGAAGGATATCTTGGGTAAGATGGTGAAGAAGCAGAAGATCGAGTTGACCGTGGAGCATATTCAAAAAGTGGTTTGTACCCACTTTAATATGTCGCCTGATATGTTGCAGGAGAAGACGAGAAAGCGAGAGGTGGTTCAGGCTCGTCAGTTGGCGATGTATTTCAGCAAGAATTACACGAACGCTTCTTTAGCGTATATCGGGAAGCAGATCGGACGCAAGGATCACACGACCGTGTTGTATGCCTGTAAAGCGGTGACCGATATGATGGAAACCGATCGTGCTTTTAAAGCACAGGTAGAGGAACTTCAAAAGAAACTCTATTGTAGTAACTAGTCAATTATTCCTTTATGGAAGAGGATAAATATAGAACAGTAAACGCGATTGCCGAGGGCCTGTACAAGGAGAAAGGCAGTCGCTTTATTTCTTTTATCTATCCCGTGAAATCCGAAGAAGAGATTAAAGATATTGTTGCCGGACTGAAGACAAAGTATTATGATGCCCGGCATCATTGTTATGCTTATTGTTTAGGGGCAAACCGGGAACGCTTCCGGGCGAATGATGACGGGGAACCCTCGTCCACGGCAGGGAAACCGATCCTCGGGCAAATCGTGTCGAACGATCTGTCAAATGTGTTGATCGTGGTGATCCGTTATTTCGGGGGAATAAAACTGGGCGTTTCCGGTTTGATCCAAGCTTATAAGGAAGCGGCTTCCGATGCGATTAATAATGCCGAGATCGTGGAGCGTACGGTTGACGAGGTGATCCGGGTACGTTTTACTTACGTGGTTATGAATGACGTGATGAAAGTATTAAAAGAGGAAGAACCGGAGGTCTTGTCCCGTAATTTTGAAATGGAATGCGAAATGGAGCTGTCAATCAGACAGAAAGATATGCCTCGCTTGAAAGAACGCTTGTTGAAAATCGAGTCCTTGTCGATTGAGGAATAGCCGAAATCGTGCTGCCTGCTTGATTTCCTCGTATTTTTTTTGTAAAAAAATCCTTCTGTCCTTTGGGAGTTAAGATAGAATTACTATCTTTGCAACCGCAATTGAGAAACACAATTGAAGGATTCAGTAGCTCAGCCGGTAGAGCACAACACTTTTAATGTTGGGGTCCTGGGTTCGAGTCCCAGCTGGATCACGGAAGAACAAAGCCAAATGGCGATAAAAAAGAGATAAGTCCTATATACCAACGTGTTGTAGGACTTTTTTATTGTTCCAATTTTGTTTGAAAGACAAAAGAACATCCACCTACTTTTTCAGAGCCGATTTTTGGGGAACACGATCAACACGGTAAAAAAAACGGGAAAAATATACTTTCCCGTTTTTTAAAATCAACTTATATGAATTGTTAGTAATTCTGGGTCAAGTTGGGGTTATAGTCCGTGGCATTTTGCGGGAACGGAAGAATCCAAAGCGGGGAATCAGGAGTTAACTCGGCCGAGAAATTTTTAGTTTCACCATTTGCCGTGTATGATATCGATTTGTAGAGAGTCGCTTGGAAGGTGGCGTCGGTATTCCAGCGTTTCAAGTCGATAAAATTCTTTAGTGTTGCATAATTCTCCGTCCGGTAAATATTTTTTAATATCGTTATTGCAGCTTCTGGCGTGGATGCACTTAGATCTGCATACTTGCTCGTGATAATACGATGTTGCCGAATATTGTTCAATGTATTCATCGCTTCTGTTAAATTTCCTTCCCGAATGTAGCATTCGGCTTGAGTTAGATACATGTCTACGGTTGTTAATCCTATTGGGCTGTAATACATATTCATGGATATCATCATAGGAATGTTTAAGCCGTAGAATGAAGAACCAAACATATTCATGCCATATAATCTTGTATCTGTTAAGGCGTATTCTTTAACGATATGTCCCTCTTCAAATGCATTCCAGAGGTCGGTGGTGAAAGCTTCATAGAAAAACAAGACCGGAGTATCGAAAAGTTCTTCATTTAACTCTAGGTATGGATGAGTGAATTCGCTTATTCCTGTTCCGTAAGTTACTTCGGGAATAACTAAATCATTATAGTTATCCATTGTGTTTTTCACTTTTAGGGATGCTGTGGCTGCTTTAAAAGCACCATCGTAGTCATGCATAGACATAAGAACTTTTGCTTTTACGGCATAGGCAAAAGCTTGTCCTATACGCATTTTACTCGGAGATGTTGATAAACTTCCTAATTCCAATGCGGCATTCACATCCGACAGGATATTTTCATATATTTGAGCAACCGTTAATTTTTCGTTTGGGGTCTCTACGGCCTCAGTTTCGATGGCATAAACGATACCTGGATCTGTTGCTGCCGTTGTCGGGTCGTATGCTTTGGCATAAATGTTCACAAGAAGGTAGTGACACCATCCCCGCAATACTAATGCTTCTGCTTTTAACCGATTTGCTTTTTTTCGATCACCGTCAGCGTTGTCAATATTCAATAATACGGGATTTGATACTTGACCAATAATCTTGTATAAACCGGTATATATTTCATCAGATGTTGTTAATGATTCTCTATCTGAAGTCTCATCCCAACTAACGTAAATACTCCTTAATGTTCTTGGTGATTGATTCACTAAGTCTGGGATATTTGTCATTTGGGGATAGATATCGTTCATCATGTTTATCACATAATTGTATATTGATAAAGAATATTGGTAATTCAATACTAAATCCAAATCGTCTACGGTGTTTAAAATATTCTTCCCTTTGGGATCAATATCCGTGAAATCGGTGCAACTAACCAAGGACAAGAAGATACCTATTAAAATAGTATGTAGTTTTTTCATAATAGCTTAAAAATTAAAATTAAGACCAATTATATATTTCATGCGATTTCTGATGCCTAATGTTTCAGGATCAATTCCAACGTTGTTTTTCTTCCATAGGGCAGGAATATTGTCTATTTGGAAAGTTAATCGTAAATTTTCCATCCCGATTTGTCTTGTTAAAGATTCTGGCACGGAATACCCGAAAGTGATGTTACGTATCTTGATAAAATCTGCCGGACGAACAAATAGGTCAGAATATTGATGACTAACATTCGAATTATTTTTAGGTCCGTATTGTCCAAATCCGGGAACATCCGTATCGGTGTTTTCCGGAGTCCAGCTATTTAGAAGGTAATCTGTGGCCGCACCATAAGGTAGCGCGGAAATTTGCAAATACTCTCTTGCCCTCATTTTATGACCACCGTAATATACCATCATGAAATTCAAGTTAAATCCTTTGTAACGCAGGGTATTATCTAAGGCTACGTTAACTTTAGGGTCTGTTTGTCCACTATAAACGAGAGCGGAGATGTCTTCACTCATGATTGTCGTTCCGACTTTACTCCCGTCTTCCGTGTACCATGTAGGTTGTCCCAATTCTGTCGTTTCTCCGGTTTGATCTAGGCCTGCGTATCGATACGAAAATAACGCGCTTGTTGGATATCCGGTTTGGAAGCTAGTCCCAGCTAAACTACTAGCGGTAGTTGCTTGTACTTCCATGGAGGTAATTTCATTTTTATTATAAGCGGCAGTCATGGATGACGTCCAAGAGAACCCCCCTTCTTTGTCAGCACGGAACCAATCATAGGATAAAGTAATTTCAACCCCGTTGTTTTTCATATTTGCCATATTCATGTTCATGGATGTAAATCCTTTAGATACGTCTAAAGTCTTTTGAGAGAATATGTCGGTTCCTTTTTTGTAATAGTAGTCAAATGATCCTCGCAGGCGGTAACCGAAGAGAGAAAAGTCAACACCAATATTCGTAGTTGCCGTTTTTTCCCATTTTAGGTTGGGATTAGCAGGGGAATCAATGCTTGCTTTTTGCATGTTTGTATAGTAGTTTAAGGTTCCCGTAGAAGCTGTCATATAACTGGTCGCTCCTTGGTAGATGTTTCCTGTTTTACCGTAACTTGTACGCAATTTCAAGCTGTTCAGCCATTTCACGTCTTGCATGAAATCCTCGTATCCGATGTTCCAACTCAAACCGACAGACCAAAGCGGTTTCCCACGGAACTTGGCATTGGCTCCAAATAAATCGGCATAATCTTTACGGAAAGAAGCAAACGCGTTGTAGCGATTGTCATAAGTGTATGTTAAATTCACATATCCGGATGCATAGCGATGCCATTGTTCTTGGATAATATCAAGATAGGGGTTGATGTAGACATTGTAGCAAGAGAGTGCGGAATAACCCGGGGCAAAAAACGTGGTGTACGTGTAATTATTTAAATCCGGGAAACTTACGGTTGTTGTGGCATGTGATTGCAATTGATCATCATAACCGAGTAAGATTCCTTTGGTACCATTGCTTTTTGTTTCTCTGAATTCAAAACCGCCAATGAAGTCTACAGCGTGTTTTTCAGCAAAAGTTCTTTGAAAATTTAATTGCCCCCGAATAGTCCAGTATTCTCCCCTGGTGTCTTGTGTTGTTAATTTTCCTCCTTGTTCTGGGATCATATACGTGTAGGTGTAATTGGGATCTGTTCCGGATTGTGTCGTGTATACATTCCGAAGAAAACGCATTACATAACTATCAGCTTCAGAATAGTTTGATATGTTTTTGCGTTCTGTTTCATACACGAATGAACTATTTATTGTCAAGCCATCAATGACCTTGAATAGTAATTCTCCTTGATAACGCATATTCCGGTTGTCTGTGATCTCGCTATCCATTCCTAAATCTTCTAAATGGTTGAAATCCATTGATTTTAATGCGGGATTTTCGTCGTCCAAGGTGTAGTATTGGTTAAAGTTGGTTGAGTAATAATTATAGCTACCGTCATCGTTTAATAAACGGTAGTATGCCGGTACATTAAACGGAGTAGTACACCAGGATCTGGCACTTTCTTTGGTTTTTGACAAGATGCTATTAAAATTGAAATTTGCGGTCAACCATTTCTTTACGTCATAGGAAATTTTGAACGATATGTTCAATTGATTATCATACGAGTTAATGATCCCGTTATTGTCTCGTTTGAGGTTGAATACCAGGCTTGAATTTAATTTTTCTGTCCGAGTACGAATCGCCAGGTTATATTGTTGTAATAATTGGCGTTTTAGAGCATGTTTTCCAAATTCTTTCGCGAAATTGTTTTGTCTTAATTCTTCTTTGTATGCTTCTAAATCTGTATCAGAAAGTTCACCTGTTGCACGGAGGTAATAAGCGTATTGTAAAGGAGTAATCGTTCCATAACTGTTTAAACTGCTTTCAAAAGAGGCAATAGGATCGGTGGTATCGGTATTTGCATCTGAATAGTAATAATCCCAATAAGCACTTTCAAAATCTACTTGTTCTGCCGGGTTCATGTAGAAATTGTCATGATAATTCATGTTTTGTTTCTCGTAGATTGAGAGATTACCTGAGAAGGTAACTTCTGTTGTTCCTTCTTTTGTTGCCTTTTTTGTTGTTATGACAATAACTCCATTAGAAGCTCTAGCCCCGTAAATTGCAGTTGCGGCAGCATCTTTCAATACAGTTACACTTTCAATATCATAGGGATTCAAGTCCTCGATCTTTCCCTCTATTGGCAGGCCGTCTACAACTAATAGGGGATTGGTCTCGGCATGCATACTACTTGATCCACGAATTAATGTTTTATCCCCGTAAGTCACTAAACCAGCCACGCGTCCTTCCAAATTATTAAGAAGGTTTGTGGTATAACGTTCTTCTAATTGTCGAGAGGTGACCGTGGTGGTAGATCCCGTTACTTTTTCATGTTTAATGGTTTGATAACCAGTAATAACAACCTCTTCTAGGTCTTTCGTTTCTTCTTCCATCCGAATCACAATGTTCGTGTTGATGTTTACTTGGATTTCTTTAGTCTTCATCCCGACATAACTAGCTACCAACGTAAACACGGAATCTTGTAAGTTTTGTATTTCAAACTTACCGTCAATATCAGTCGCCGCTCCATTATAAGTTCCTTTGATAATGATCGCTACTCCTGGAATTGGACTTCCATCTTTATCAAGCACTTTACCTGTTATTTTTCCTCGCTGTTGTTGTGTTGATTTAGATGTAATTAAATAGATCCCGTTTTTATTACGAAATTGTAAAGACGTACCTTGTAGCAGGGTTGTCAGAATATCGGAAATTTCTTGCTGGTTATATGTTGCAGCCGAACATTTTATATTGGCAGCAAGATCTGTATTGTAGACGATTTCAACATCACTTGACTTCATAATTTGTTGAAAAGCCTGATCCAGCGTTCCTTGTCCAATATGTACTGTGATTTTTTGTGCTACTAGCATGATCGGACACAAGCAGATTAGCCATGTTGCTAAAAAAACACATAATTTTTGTGGATGTTTCCACCTTAAATGTAATTTTTTTTTCATAACGTTGTAATTTAATTATATAATTATTCTGAATCCGGTCCCGAAACTCGCAATTTTAGTTCCGGATTCTTTTTATTTATCTTTTTGAGAAATGATAATTTCCCGTCCTTGGATGTCGAAATGGATATTAGCTACTTCTTCATAACTGTAAAGCAGGACTCGGATATCGTCGTATCTGTTTAGTCGTCCAGAAAGGCGAATTGAGCGGACATCTTTGTCGGCAAACCTGACGCTAAATCCATACCATCTGGAAAGGGTTGTCATGATTTCTTCTAGGGTTTGTTCTTTGAATACAAATCGGTGATTAATCCAAGACGTGTACAATTCTGTATCAACTTTTTTTACAGATATTTCGTCTTTATCTTCTTTATATATCATTTGTTCTGATGGGTTCAAAAGAACGGAGTCTCCATGTTTAGAGCAGAAACCGATACATCCTTCCACTAATACTGCCGAGAGATCAGAATCTTCGTAGTTGCTTACATTGAAACGAGTTCCATAAACTGTAATGTCTCCTTCGGAGAGAGAGACGACAAAAGGCCGTTGTTGATTATGAGTTACATTAAAGAATGCTTCTCCTCGTAATTTCACTTGGCGTTTAGAGGTTTCAAAATTTGCAGGAAATTGTAATTCAGAATCCGAGTTGATCCAAACTTGTGTTCCATCTGAGAGCATATAGAAGAATTCTCCTGCTGGAGGCACTGTGAGTGTGTTGTAAGTGGTACTATCACTTGTTACTAGTTTGTTGTGTAATATTTCGATATTGGTTGTATCGGTAATATGTAATTTTTCTCCATTTGCCAAAGTTAATATAGCTTCCACTTTACCGGGAACAATTTGTTCTGTGGATTCTGATTGTGCCAATGGTTGTTTAATGGATTTATCGTGAGACCACGTTAATATGAATATTGTTACCGCGAGCACTGCAGCCACGCCACTTATCCACTTTATCCAGTAATGTTTTGAATGTTTTTGATTTTCTTCGATCTGTTGTAATACCCGAGTGGCCATATGAAGCGGATAGCCTTTTCGTTCTAATTCTAGGATCTCATCCGCGTCGCGTAATGTTTGGACTTCTTCGAAAACACGTTGATTCCGAGTGTTATTTTTCAACCAATCATCTAATATCTTTTGCTCCTCGGCTGAAAGTTTTATGCCTAATACAGCCGAAGCAATTAAACGAGTAATATTTTGTTTCTTCTTTTCCATACCTATCACTTTTTACCTTATTGACGGGGTGAAAGGGGAAAAACGATGACAATATAAATAGAAATTAAATGTAAAAGATGTTAATTGCCGAGAGGGATAAGAAGTAATTGAAATCTTCCCGAGAAAGTAATTCGGATAAACGCTTCAACATTCTATAGCGAACGGTTTTAACGGTATTAATGGATAAGTCAAGCGCTTTTGCTATTTCGTTTAGATTTTTTCCGTCTAGTTCCATCAAAATGATCTGTCTTCCCCTCGGGGCTAATAACATCACTGCCCGAGAGATTAGTTCTGAAGTTTCTATTTCTATGATATGCTCTTCAATGATTTCTTCGTCAGCTAGTTCTGTATAAGCTTTTTCGTCATAATCAATACTGCGGCGAGTAAAGTAATTTCGTTTATCAATAATTAAATTTTTCAGTAGAGAGAAAAAATAGTTGCGAGGAGAAATTACCTTACCAATTTTCTGGCGATTTATCCAAAATTTGATATATGCTTCTTGTAGCATGTCATCTGCCACATCATTGTCATGGACGTAACGGGTTGTAAAAACACGGAAACTAGAAGCGTTTTTTTCGATAAATCGTTGAAATTGTTTCTTGTCCCATGTTGATACATCTATATAATTGTCTTGACGCATTTTTTTATTATGAGGGATACTTCTCACGCAAAGATAATCAAAAATTATATATAGAACTTCTCTGTTATTATTTTTTGAGAATGAATATGTCGTGTAGATTTTATTGAGTTATAAAAAAACGTCCGGAAAGTGAATCCCGGACGTTTTCTAATATATTCAATAATTTATTTTGCTTTCGGAACGAAGAGAATATCAACGACGTCAGCTCCCTTGAATAGTTTCTGGGTGAATTTCTTCACGTCTTTCGGGGTGATTTTGTCAATGATATTATCAAAGTTTTTCGGGTCGGTAACATCAATTCCACGAAGATAATAAGTTTGAATAGCACTCATCCAATAAGCATTGTGAGGCTTGCTTTGTTCGTTATTTTTCTTCATGATTGAGGTTACCTTGTCGATCTCTTCCTGAGTCGGGCCTTCTTTCATTAATTTGTCGATTTCGGCGTAGATTAATGATTTCAAGTGCTCGGCCTTGTCGGGATCACAATCGAAGCTCATGGCCATACTGTAACTTTCATACGGTTCTCTGGATGATCCGGGTTGAACGCTTACTCCGTAGGTACCGCCTTCTTTCTCGCGGATGTTGGTCAAGTATCTTGCATCCAGTACGCCTCTTAGGATATTCAAGCAAAGGTTGTTCGGGATCGTTACTTTCATATCTTTAGAGAAGTTGGTGATCACGGTTGATTTCGGTGTAGTCAGATCGAGTTCGATCACTTTCTCCGTTCTTCCTTTCGGGCCTCTAACCTTGTTGTCTACCCAAGTTTCTTTGCGGTTGTAGGATTTTACGGAACCGAGGTATTTTTCTACTAACGGTTTTACGGTTTCTGCATCAATGTTACCCACGATGAAGAAGGTGAAGTCGCTGATATCTTTGATACGGTCACGATAAATTTCTTCGATTTGCTCCAGGCTGATCTTATCCAAGAATTCTTTGTTGAATATCAAGTTTCTCTTGCTATAATTGCTCATGATCATGCTAACAGAGTCTTGCATAATCTTTTGCGGGGTGATAGGAGCGTTCTCGATAGCAGCGTAGTTCCGGTGCATCATGGCTTCGTGAGCTTCTTTGTCGAAACGAGGTTTCTCGAAACGCAAATAGATCAATTGCATCATGGTTTCGAAATCGTTCGGGGTTGATGCTCCTCCTACTGATTCTGAAAGTCCACCGATGCTAACGGCACTGTTAGCTTGTTTACCGGTCAATAATTTTCTCAGGGTAATAGCATCGTAATCGCCAAGTCCGTAAGCCCCGATGAATTGTGTTGCAACCATGGCAGAAGCCAATTTGTCAACATCGTATAATGAGGTACCACCTTTACTGTAAGAAGTTACTTGTACTTGGTCTTTTTCGAAATCTGCTTTGCGGAATACTACTTTTGCCCCATTTTCCAAGGTCCATTCTTCTGCATCGAATTGCGGTAATTTTTTAGTAGCGATGATCTTGGAACCTTTCAGGTCTTCCGTGATCAAAGATGCTTCTGAAGATTGATCTTTGTAAGGTTCTAATTGAGATTTCTCAACTTTATCCATGACTGCGATAGCTTCGTCTTTCGTGATGTGTTTTACACCTTCGGACGGACCTTGTACGATGATAACCATGTTTTTCCGGTTGATGTACTGGTCAGCTAAAGCGGAAACTTCCTCCACGGTGATTGTCGGGATGATTGCTTTGGCAAAATTGTAATAATAATCGAAATCCACGATGGGTTCTCCTTCCAAGAAATTGGATTTCATTTCGCCGATATAATCTTCGGAGGTGGTTTTATCTTTTTGCTTGTAAGCGGATTCCAAGCCTACCAACATGTTGGTTTTTGCTCTTTCAAGCTCACCTTGGGTGAATCCGAATCTTTTCACTCTTTCGTTTTCACGATACACGGCTTCCAGGGCTCCCGCTTCTTCGTTCGGTTTTGCTGTTGCGGAGATAGCGTAAACATTCCAACCTCTAACTAGGCCTCCGCCGAATCCGGCTTGTGCGTTGATGAAGGGAGGATTACCTTTTTGAAGTAATTCGGAAATACGTTGTCCTAACATCGTGTTGAAGAAGGATTGAAGAATTCCGTTTTTCATGTACTGGTGATTTTTCTCGGCAACAGGAGTTTCCGGGTATTTGATGTACACGCTTATGGAAGAGTTGGTTACTTCCTTGTCGGTTGCGCATACGAACAAGATTTCATCGTGTGGTTCAACCGTGAATGTTTCTCTCTTGGCCGGGTTAACCGGGGTAGGAATTTGAGAGAACAGTTCTTTTACTTTTTTCTCCATTTGGTCTACATCGAAATCACCAACAACGGCGATAGCTTGCAGGTCCGGACGATACCATTTGTGGTAGTAGTCGCGAAGCGTTTGATATTTGAAGTTCTTGATGATATCCAAGTCTCCGATAACATCTCTCTCCGCGTATTTAGAGCCTTTCATAAGAACCGGCATCATTTGAGCGCGAATGCGGAAACCTGCGTTTCTCCGGGTTCTCCACTCTTCGGTGATAACTCCTCTTTCGCCGTCGATCTCTTCATCAACTAATAAAAGGTAGTGTGACCAGTCGTGAAGTACGAGTAAACAAGTATCCAGCAATCCCGGGTTTGTCGTGGGAACTTCGCTGATGTTGTACACTGTTTCGTCCTGTGCGGTGTAAGCGTTCACGTTTCTACCGAATTCAACACCATGTTTTTCCAACATGTTGGTGATTCCTTTTCTTCCGGGGAAGTGCTTGGTTCCATTGAAAGCCATGTGTTCCAAGAAGTGGGCCAAACCGTTTTGGTCATCGTTCTCTAGGATGGCTCCCACGTTTTGGATGATGTAAAAACTTGCCCGTTCTTTCGGTTCCGCGTTGTGGCGGAGGTAATAAGTCAAACCGTTAGCTAGTTTCCCGATCCGAATGTTAGGATCCATGGGAAGTGGTGCTTTCATATCGTATTGGGCGAACAAGCTGCTGCTGATCAACGCCAATAAGGCACACACAATTAATAATTTCTTTGCCATACGAATTATTTTAATGTTTTAATGTTTGTGTCTGCAAATATAGTAAACTGTAACTAATTTTGTCCTCGTACGTTAAATCTTTAACGTTAATTTATGGGATAAGTGTAAAAATAGAGAAAAATAGAGGGGTTTTTAGATAATTTAGAACGATTCGTTGTTAATTGGGTTTAACTTATCGGGAGGAGAGTCGTATACAGTAACGGGCTATAAAAATTTTAGATTTTAAATTGAGGGATTCAGTGATTAGGAGATTGTAGATTCAGTGATTCGGCAGCTAATGCTGCTGTGAAGAAAGCACCTCGCGGAGATCACAAAATTATAGACTTTATATCACCTTGTGGACTTTAAAAATTAGAAATGATATGATGCTGTTGAAAATAGATGTAAATAAGTGGTTTTCTTGGTTGAAATTGGGAATTAAAGATCCCTCGACGGCTTCGGCGGTTGAGGTGTTGTTACAGATTGGGGTCATTTGCCTGATCGCTTTTCTGTTTACTTTTTTCTTGCGCAAGGGGCTTACCCGTTTGATCGGGGGGATGGTTCGCCGGACGAAGACAACATGGGATGATGTTTTTTTCGAGGAACATGTTTTTCAGAAAATATTTAACCTGATTCCTCCTATATTTATTGATTTCGCTTTTAAGATCGTGTACGGGAAGTGGGATCATATTGAGTTGTTTCATCGCTTTATTGTCGGGTGGATTTTGGTGGTGGCGGGATTCGTTATTGTCGCCGTGCTGGATTCAATCAACCGGATTTACGAGTCGTACCCGATCTCGAAGGATCGCCCGATCAAGGTGTTCGTGCAGGTGATCAAGATTTTCGTGGTCTCGGCAATTATTATCACGATTGTCAGCGAGTTTATCGGGGAATCTCCTCGCAATCTATTGGTTGGTTTGGGTGCTTTTGCGGCAGTATTGATGTTAATTTTCAAGGATGCGATTTTAGGTTTTGTCGCGGGGGTGCAATTACTGGCCAATCAAATGGTGCGAATCGGCGACTGGATCGTGATGCCGAGTAATAATGCCAACGGGACGGTGCTGGAAATTAATTTGTACACGGTGAAAGTGCAGAATTGGGATATGACGATCACGACGATTCCCACGTATCAACTGGTGTCTAATTCTTTCACGAACTGGCGGGGAATGGAGGAGTCTGCCGGACGGCGTATTATGCGCTATATTAATATTGACATGCATTCGGTGCATTTTCTTTCAGACGAGGAGATCGACATATTAAGAAAGTCGGAAGTGTTGAAAGGGTATATCGAGGACATGCTTCCGAAGTTGAACGAGCAGAACAAGGGGAAGGCGGACGTGTTGGATGAACGACGGTTGACGAATTTGGGCGTGTTCCGGCAATACGCGGTGCGCAAGTTGGAGGCCAATACTAATTTGAATATGGATATGACCTATATGGTCAGGCAGTTACAGCCCGGTCCGACGGGCATCCCGCTGGAGATCTATTGTTTTTCCCGGATACAAGAGTGGGTGGCTTACGAGAAAGTGCAGGCCGATATTTTCGATCACTTGTTAGCCGTGATTCCTTATTTTCATTTGCGGATATTCCAGTACCCGGAGACGTTTAAAGCTTCTTGAATTCTTCCTGTTTTCAACTTCCTTGCCGGGGTGGCGCGTGTATAACTTAACGATAAGTTGCCGATAAGTTACCGATAAGTTGCCGACGCGGATCGTGAACTTATCCTTGGTTTACCCCCGACGAGTGGCCGGCATATTGGCGGGACACCGGAGGGCGGGAGGGGAATGTCGGGATGGGTTTGTATCCTGATTTGTGTTGAAAATTACTTGATCTCTCGGACTATATAAAACTTTGTGCGCCCGGTGACTCGGAAAGTTGGATTTTTATACTATTTTTGAAGGCTAAAAATAATTGAATGGGTACGAAGAAACGGAAATACTGGAATAAGTTGAAGAACCGCTACAAGTTGACGATATTTAACGAGTCGACTTACGAGGAGGTGATGCATCTTCGACTTTCGCCTTTGCACGTGCTCACGGCTTTGAGTACGTTGATTGTAATATTAGTTATTTTGACAATCATGCTGATCGCTTTCACGAATCTGCGTGAGTTTATACCCGGTTATCCGAGCCAGCAATTGAGGCGCCAGATCACGCAGAATGCTTTGCGCGTTGATTCTTTGTTAAATGAGGTGCAGAAGAAAGATCGTTTCCTTTATTCTATACAGACTATATTGAGAGATGAAGAGCTGGATACGGCTAGTTACGAGGCCATGCACCAGAACGTGAAGGTGTCTTACGATACTTCCATGTTGGGTATGTCTGCTGAAGAGGCCGGTTTCCGGGAGATCGTGGAGAAAGAGGAGAGGTATAATTTGGCCTTGGGACAGGTCAGTTCCTCGGATGATGATTTTTACCATTTCTTTTCCCCGTTGGATGGGGTCGTGACGAATCATTTCGACGAGACGACCCGTCATTACGGGGTGGATTTGGTGGCGAAACAGAATTCGAACGTGTTGTCCGTGTTAGATGGCGTGGTGATTTTCACGGATTGGACCTTGAAAACGGGATACGTGATTCAAGTGCAGCATAACGGGAATCTGGTTTCGGTCTACAAGCATAATTCCGTGTTATTGAAAAAGCAGGGTGATTTCGTGCGTGCGGGGGAAGCGATAGCGATCGTGGGGAACACGGGGGAGGAGACCACGGGGCCGCACCTGCATTTTGAGTTATGGCAAGCCGGGAAGCCGTTGAACCCGGAGACGTTTATCAAATTTAAATGAGGGAATTGGTGATAGGGAAGGTTTAAGGTTAGATGATTGTTGAATAATGAAAAATATAGCGATATTGGGATCGACCGGATCGATCGGGACACAAACGTTACAGGTGATCGAGGCCAATCCGGAGCGGTTTAGTGTAGAAGTGCTCACCGCGAATAATCAGGTGGAGTTACTGGCGCAACAGGCCAAGAAGTTTAAACCTAACATGGTCGTGATCGGGAACGAGGAGAAGTATTCCGAGTTGACCGAATTGTTGAAAGACGAGGATGTAAAGGTATATGCCGGGAGTGATGCTATCGCCCAAGTGGTGCAGACAGCCGCGATTGACGTGGTGGTAACTGCCATGGTGGGATATAGCGGGTTGCTGCCCACGATAAATGCTATCAAGGCGGGTAAGACGATCGCTCTGGCGAACAAGGAGACGCTGGTGGTTGCCGGGGATCTGATCAATCGCCTCGTGGAGGAGTATAAGGTCGCGATATTGCCCGTGGATTCGGAGCATTCGGCTATTTTTCAATGCTTGGTAGGCGAGCATGATAACCCGATAGAAAAGATATTATTGACGGCTTCCGGGGGACCGTTCCGGGGACGTGATTATGAATATTTGAAAACGGTTACCGCGGCGCAGGCTTTAAAACACCCGAATTGGAGCATGGGGGCGAAGGTCACGATTGATTCGGCTTCCATGATGAATAAAGGTTTCGAGGCGATCGAGGCGAAGTGGTTGTTCGGGGTAAAGCCCTCGCAGATCGAGGTGCTGGTTCACCCGCAATCGGTGGTGCATTCCATGGTGCAGTTTCAGGACGGTAATATAAAAGCCCAACTGGGAGTGCCGGATATGCGTTTACCTATTCAATACGCATTGACTTATCCGGAAAGGGTGCATTCAGAAATCCGACGTTTGGATTTCGGGGTTTATTCCGATCTTACTTTCGAGAAACCGGACATGAAGACTTTCCGCAATTTGGGTTTGGCTTACGAGGCGATGGACCGGGGCGGGAACGCTCCTTGCGTGGTGAACGCTGCCAATGAAATCGTGGTTGCCGCTTTCTTGAAGAATGAAATTTCTTTCACGGCGATGTCCGACGTGATCGAGCAAACGCTGGAAAAGGTGAATTATATCGCCACTCCTTCGTTGGATGATTATATTGCTTCCGACCGGGAAGGACGGGAAGTTGCGAAACAATTAAAGTGCAAAATTTAGAATGAAACAATTCAGAGATTGCCGATTGAATAATTCTGTGATTATGAAAAAAAAGCGTTAGCCTCGTACGGCAGGAAGCACCTAATCGGAAAGCACAGAATTAATTAAATCTAAAATCGTAAATCTAAAATCATAAACTTAGTATATGGAGGTATTAGTAAAAATATTGCAGTTCTTATTGAGTCTTTCGATTCTGGTGATGTTGCACGAGTTGGGACATTTCGTGGCGGCGAAGATTTTCAAGGTGCGGGTAGAGAAGTTTTTTATTTTCTTCAACCCGTGGTTTTCATTGTTCCGCTTCAAAAAGGGAGAGACGGAATACGGTATGGGGTGGTTACCTCTGGGGGGCTACGTGAAGATCGCGGGAATGATAGACGAGTCGATGGATCTGGAGCAAATGAAGGAACCTGCAAAGCCTTACGAGTTCCGTTCCAAGCCGGCCTGGCAACGGTTGATTATTATGATTGGCGGGGTGTTTGTTAATTTTGTGTTGGCTTTTTTCATTTACATCATGATGATGTACGCGTGGGGAGAACAGTATTTACCCGCCGAGAACGCAAAATACGGTGTTGTCTGTGATTCGCTGATGCTGAACGCCGGGGTGCGTGACGGGGATATCGTGGTGTCGTTGGATAACAAGAAGGTGGAACGTTTCGGGGATATCATTATTAATATATTGATGGAAAGTCCTAAAACCATGCAGGTGATCCGGGATGGAGAATTGGTTAATATCAATCTCCCGTCAACGTTGGTTAACGATATGCTGGCTTATTCTTCGAAAGGATTTAGTCGGGGTGATTTGTTGGAACCTCGATTAAAATATGATGGAACGATCCTACAGTTCGGGGATAAGTCTCCGGCGCGGGATGCGGGAATGTTAGTGACAGATACCGTGGTGGAGATTAATGGTCGCGGGTTTACTTATTTGAACGAGTATCTTGATTTAATACGCTCTAGTCAGGATAGCGTGCTGGATGTGAAAGTATTGCGGGGTTTCGATACCTTATTCCTCTCGATAACGATGGGGGCGGATAAAGTTATCGGGGTGTATCCGAAAGTGGTGTACGATTTTGAATATGCCGTGAAGGAATATTCATTCCTAGAAGCAATCCCGGCGGGAATTGACAAGGGGATCAATCAAATTCAAACCTATCTGAAGCAATTCAAGCTGTTTAAAAACCCGGAAGCATTCCGTTCCGTGGGTGGTTTTATCTCTATTGGGAGTATATTCCCCGGTTATTGGCATTGGCCGTCATTCTGGAGTTTAACGGCGATGTTATCGCTTATTCTGGGTGTGATGAACCTGTTGCCTATCCCGGCGTTGGACGGGGGGCACGTGATGTTCCTGTTGTACGAGGTGATTACCCGCCGTAAGCCCAACGAGAAGTTCATGGAGAATGCCCAGATTGTCGGGATGTTCTTCCTGTTGTTCTTGTTGTTGTTCGCGAACATTAACGATATATTAAAATTATTCATGTAGTAAATTACTTGTGTTATGAGTGAAATGGTGGAGCAATTCCGGGCGTACCGGGCCAAGATGAACGAGAAAATACTGGCCGGCGATAATAAAGTGATAAAACGTATCTATAATCTGGACACGAATACTTATATAGACGGGGCCTTATCCTCGAAAGTGAAAGAGATGTTGGGTTTGGCGACTTCCATGGTGTTGCGGTGTGATGATTGTATCAAATATCATCTGGAAAAATGTCATCAATATGGCGTGACCACGGAGGAATTATTTGAAATTTTCTCGGTTGCCAATCTGGTCGGCGGAACAATCGTGATCCCTCACACGAGGCGGGCGTTGGAGTACTGGGAAGAGCTGGAAAGTATGTCCGGGGAATAGTGAGTTATATTTACGCAATCTTTCAAAGTTTAAGCTAAATAGGGTTGATTCTTGATAAGATATTTATACCTTTGTACAATGTTTGTATAAAGGCAGAGTGTCATGTGGTTTAAAAGAATATTGAGGGTTGGTTTATTTATAACTTGTTGGTTTGTTAGTGTTTCTGTAGAGGCGAAGATTCATGATCGGGGATATGTTTTAATACTTAATTCTTACACGGATGTTGCTATTTGGTCGAATTACGCGATTGATAGTTTAATTAAAGATCCTTCGATAAAGGAGGATGTTTGTGTGGAATCCCTCAACATGCTTCTGGTGGATGACGAGACGGGGGCCGAGGAAAGGAGAGAGTACGTACTGACAAAATATAGTTCCAAACCCTCGTGTATTGTCGTGTTGGGGAATAGTGCGTTGTGTGTTTTCAGGGAATTTTTTGACGGGATCTGGAAAGATGTTCCCGTCGTGTTGTGCGCGCAAGAATTTTACGTGAGTCCTTTGAATGTTCTTTATCAAAAAAAAGAGATCACTCCTGATAATATCATCCCGTTGAACGATATGCTGAAGGGGATGGACGTGACTTTGATTGAATGTCCGATATATATAAAGGAGACCATTGATGAGATGAGGTTGTTATTGCCTCAGATGGAAAAAATCGTGTTGATATCTGATGAGCGTTATATAAGTTGTCAGGTGAGATATAATATGCGACAAGTGTGTAAGGAATATTTTCCGGATCTTGAAGTTTCTTATTTTGTCGAGGGCCAGATAAGCATGGATCGTATGCTGGATTCTATTTATTCTTTCGATATTCAAAAAGTAGGCGTTCTTTATTATTCGTGGTTCCAGCGGAATGTTCTCGCTGGTAATAAATACCTTTCTTCCAATAACCACCGGACGATCAGTCATTTTGATAATCACCCGGTCTTTACGTTGAAGGACGTGGGTGTTACTAACGGGGAGCTTGCCGGAGGATATTTCTATTTGGGATCGGATTTCGGACATACCGTGGCCAAGACGGTAAGGGAGGTTCTCGTGAAGAATGAGGCTCGGAATATCCCTAATCAAATGGCGGGCGAATCGAAGTATTATTTATGTTATCCGATGCTTCAAAAAGCCGGGATTCCGACATCTTTGTATCCGGATAATGCTATTTATTTTTTTGCCCCGGAAAGTTTTTGGGAGAAGTCTCGCTATATGTTGCTTGTGATCGCCATTTTATTGTTCGTGACTTATCTGATGTGGATTCGGGTGCGACTTTTGAAAAAGGAAAAAGGTATGCATGACAGGGAGATGTTGTTGCTTCAGAAATACAAGGCTCTCTTCACGAATATGCCGCTTGCCTACATGAAACACCGGTTGATTTATGATGCCCGGGGAGAGATCGTGAATTATCAGATAGAAGAGGTGAATCCGATGTTTGAGAAATGTTTTGCAACAAGGGATTTTGTCGTGGGGAAAAAGGGGGATGAATTGTCGAATAATCGCTTCTCGGAATTTGTCATATTGTATAAGAAAATGTTTGCCGAGAAGATGTCTTTCACGGTAGAGTATTATCATAAAGCCACCCAAAAATACTACGAGGTGCTGAGTATTGCTTCGATGGAAAAAGGAATGGTGGATATATTCTGCGTGGACGTGACCGATTTGCGGAAAACGAAATCTATGCTGGAAGCCGTGAACGATAAATTGTCGATGGCTCTTGACGTGGCTAGTATAACTCCCTGGCGTTGGGATCTGGAGAGTCACACGGTGATGTGTGATGTAAATCGTCCGATAGAATTAAAACATTGTGGTGCTAGCGAAGTTTCTTTGTCTGTTCCGGAGGATCAATATTTCTCTAAAATTCATCGGGAGGATCGAGACCGGGTTCGGATCGCTTATACCGCGTTGATAGCGGGAAAGGTCAATAAAATAAGAGAGGAGTATCGGGTGCTGGACCGGAGCGATCATCATTATTCTTACGAGTGGGTGGAAGCACAGGCAGCTATTGACCAGAGGGATGCGGACGGAAAACCCTTGTCTCTGGTCGGTTCGTCGGTGATCATCACGGGACGAAAGCGCATGGAGTTGGCGTTACGGGAAGCGAAGGAACACGCGGAGGAATCCAATCGTTTGAAATCTGCGTTTTTGGCCAACATGAGCCACGAGATTCGTACTCCTCTGAATGCAATCGTTGGGTTCTCGAATATATTGGCGTCCACGGATGTTGAGGAAGAGAAAAGAGAATACATTAATATTATCGAGAATAATAACACGTTGCTATTACAGTTGATCAGTGATATTCTTGACCTTTCCAAAATAGAATCGGGTACGATGGAATTTGTGTACTCCGAGTTCGATTTAAACGCTTTGTTGCACGAGTTGGAACAGTCAACTTCCTTGCGTTTGACTTCCTCGGCTGTTGTCATCCATTTTGAAGATTGTTTGCCGGAATGTTGTATCCGTTCCGAGAGGAACAGGTTGACTCAGGTGATTACCAATTTGGTTACCAACGCGATAAAATTCACTGAAAAGGGGAGTATTCGTTTTGGTTATCATTTGTTGGAAAAAGATTCTCTTTATTTCTATGTTTCCGATACGGGATGCGGTATTGCCCCGGATAAAAAGGATGCGGTGTTTGATCGTTTCGTCAAGTTGAACAGTTTTGCCCAAGGTACGGGACTCGGTTTGTCTATTTGCAAGACAATCGTGGAACGTATGGGTGGGAAGATCGGGGTCGAATCGGAACTCGGACAAGGTACCACGTTCTGGTTTACGATACCCTATAGTGCCGTGAAGTTGCAGATACAAGAAGAGAAAAAAGAGACGGTGGCTCAACAGATTGTCGAGAAAAGCAAACTTAAAATATTGATTGCCGAGGATAATCCGAGTAATTACATGCTTTTTGAGTCTATCCTGAAGAAGGATTATAATCTGATTCACGCGTGGAACGGGTTGGAGGCTGTTGAATTGTTTAAAGAGCATGAGCCGCATTTGGTGTTGATGGATATCAATATGCCGGAACTGAACGGTTTTCAGGCGGTGCAGGAGATCCGTAAGCATTCGGATTCTGTGCCGGTGATCGCGGTTACGGCTTATGCTTACGCGTCCGATGAGGAGAAGATTATGGCCAGCGGTTTTAGTGGTTACACGGCCAAACCGATTAATGCCAGTCTGTTGAAAAACAAAATTATGAGTTTACTGGAGAAACATCTCATCTTGCTTTAGGGATGTTGTTAAAAGCGAGTATATTGTTACTTTTGGTTCCGATTCTGCTCCCGGGGCAGAAGATCGAAAGGGTTCGGGTGGTGTTTTATAACGTGGAAAATTTGTTTGATACCCGGAATGATTCCTTGACGGCAGATGATGATTTCACTCCCAAGGGAAGGCAGCATTGGTCCCGGGAGCGTTACACTCGAAAATTGTTGCATCTTTCAAAAGCGTTGATCGGGGTCGGGGAAGGTGATTTGCCCGGAATTATCGGGTTGAGTGAAGTCGAAAATCGTTCGGTCTTGTCAGACCTGATCGGGAAGACCGGGTTGTCGGACGGGAAGTATGGAATCGTGCATGCCGATTCTCCCGATCGGAGGGGGATAGATGTTGCCCTGCTTTACCGGGAGGATTTGTTCCGGGTGATACATGCTTGTTTTTTTCCCGTGCGTTTGAAGGCGGGAGAGACCACTCGGGATATTCTCTATTGTGAAGGGATCATGAGAGAACGTGATACGGTTCATTTTTTTGTTTGTCATTTTCCTTCCATGAGAGGGGGCGAGGCCAAAAGTGAATGGAAGCGGGTGAAGGCAGCTTCGGTGGTGAGGCAGAAGGTTGATTCGATACAAAATACGCACCCGGGAGCGATGATCGTGATCATGGGAGATTTGAATGGGCGAGCGGATACCCCGGCCCAACAGGTATTGAAAGCCCGAAAGCCGGATGACGGGATGCTTGAATCTGGGGCATTGTATAATACCGGATATTATCTCTTGGGGAAACCTTACGGTAGTTACCGCTACCGGGGGGAATGGCAGACATTGGATCACGTGATTGTTTCCGGTAGCCTGTTGAACGGGGAGTCTGGGGTGCGGGCATCCCGAAAGATGAGTGTTTATGACGCCGGGTTCTTGATGGAGGAAGAACGTGGAATGTTTGGAATTCGTCCGAAACCGACATACCGGGGGCCTCGGTATATCGGGGGGTATAGTGATCATCTTCCGGTATTTATTGATTTGAAAAAATAATTCACCTTCAAAAGGTTCGAACTGAAAATAAAAGTTTATTTTTGTGGCAAAATTCATAGAACAAGATATGGACGACTATCATCAACAGTATTAATCTGAATAGGGGTTCTCGGAAAAAAAGCCTCTATTCGTAAATTGAAGGAGGATTATTATGAGAACTTTCCTAATGGGTAAAGTAGGGTTCTTGGAGAAGAAAGCATGGGAACCGAATTGCTGGATTAATGTTGTTTCACCAACTCAGGAAGATCTTCGCTACCTGATCGACGAAATGGGTGTTCCGGAAGCTTTTATTGATGACATCGAGGACGTGGACGAGCGTTCCCGTTTGGAGGTGGAAGAGGGGTGGACGCTGATGATTCTGCGTATCCCGTTTAAATCTATTGATACAAGTATACCTTTTATCACGGTGCCTTTGGGTATTATCGTGAAGGGAGATGTCTTCGTGACCGTGTGTTACTACGGGACGGAAATGATACCCGACTTTATCAATTACGTGATCCGGAAAAACTTGGAGATTGCCAATAATTGGGATCTGGTATTCCGTTTGTTCCTGTCCGCTTCCGTGTGGTATTTGAAATATCTGAAACAGATTAATACCCAGATGCACATGGCTGAGGTCGAGCTGGAGCGTTCTATTCGTAACGAGGAGTTGCAGCGGTTGTTGAAAATCGAGAAATCGTTGGTCTTCTTTATTACTTCTTTGCGGGGGAACGATAACTTGTTGATCAAGATGAAAAATCTGAAAGTGCAACGTCAGTTCTTTGACGAGGATTTGGTGGAGGACGTGGAAATCGAATTGAGACAGGCGCAGGATTCTGCCCGTATCTACAGCGATATCTTGAGCGGGACGATGGATGCTTACGCTTCTGTTATTTCCAATAACCTGAATATCGTGATGAAGCGAATGACCTCTATTTCGATTATACTCATGTTACCAACCCTGATCGCTAGTTTGTACGGGATGAATGTTCCGAATTCGCTGGAAGAGAATCCTTACGGTTTTTTGATCGTGATCGTGATCTCGATCCTCTTTTCCGTGTTCGGTTACATCGTGTTTAAATGGAAACACTGGTTTTAAATAAAAAGTGTGAAACCTCTCTTTAATTTAACAAACTCTTAACTGTTTGTTGATAAACTTTTGGGGATATTTGATGTCTTAACAACAGTGTCGTGAATGCTTGTGAACGCTTGGCTGACACAGGAATGTAATTGCATGTAATTTATTAAATATGAACAAAGGGTTAAAGAGAGTTTTACAAATTGGTATCCCCGTTGTTGTTGTGGGGGCGATACTAATACCTCGTTTAGATTTTTCTTCAGATAAAAGTAAGTCAACGTCTACATCCGCTCCCAAGACCGCGGTGCGGGGCGCTTTGCCGGTAACAGGAGTGATCGCTTCCCTATCCACGTCCACGAACGGTATTCCCTTGACTGGATTGTTGGTGGCGAACGAGGAGGTCGAACTCGTTTCGGAAACTGCGGGTAAAGTGGTGAAGATCGCTTTCGAAGAAGGAACTTTGGTCAAAAAAGGTACATTACTGGTTAAAGTGGATGATTCGGACTTGCAGGCCCAGTTGTCCCGGGCCGAGTTTCAGGATAAACAGCTTGCCGCCAAGTTGGAACGGCAGCGGGTTTTGTTAAAACGGGAGTCTATCAGTCTGGAGGAATTCCAACAGTTGGAAACCGAGTATAATATGAACTTGGCGGATATCGAATTGTTAAAGGTGAAAATTGCACGTACTGAAATTCGGGCTCCTTTTGATGGGCGAATGGGATTCCGGTCCGTGAGCGAGGGGAGTTATTTGCAACCCAGTACGAAGGTATCGACGATAGTCGATAATTCTTATTTAAAAGTAGAATTCTCGATTCCCGAGAAATATATTGACGTGCCTTTGATCGGCCGGAAAATTTCGTTCCAACCCAGCGGGTTGGATTACACGATAGAGGCCGAGGTTTATGCCGTTGATCCACAATCCGACGTGTCAACACACACTATTAATTTGCGGGCACGTTACCGGAATACTAAAAATTTGGTAGCGGGGATGTTCGTGAAAGGGGATTTGAGGACCGAGGAGGGATTGGAATACATGCTTATCCCGACCGAGGCTGTCGTGCCGGAAATGGGCGGTAAACGTTTGTGGGTGGTGAAAAATAAAAAGGCAACCAGTGTACCCGTGGAAACGGATAGCCGGGATTCCAAATACGTGGAAGTCACTTCCGGTATTCAAGTCGGGGACACCGTGCTGACCGGAGGGCTGATGCAATTAAGGGAAGGAATGGTGGTAAGTGTCACGGTGAACAATTAATAAATTCATTGATTGGCGATTCAATGATTTGGTGATTATTGACAAAGAGCGAGAGAGTCGTACGGTTGGAATCACTTGATCACAGAATCAATAGAATCACTTGATCGGAAATCATAAATCAAAAAATTAGTAGGCTTTTGCAATCTAAAATCTAAAATCATTAAATCTAAAATTAAATGAGTTTATCTTCAACCTGTATAAAACGTCCCGTGTTGGCGACTGTGCTTAATTTGCTTTTGGTTATTGTCGGTTCTATCGGGTTGTTATATTTGGGAGTGCGTGACTATCCGAGCGTGGACCCCCCGGTGATATCCGTGTCAACTTCATTCGTGGGTGCGAATGCCGACGTGATCGAGACTCAGATAACCGAACCCTTGGAGTCGGCTATTAACGGTATTCAGGGAATTCGTTCCTTGAGCAGTACGAGCCGTGACGGGCAGAGCCGGATCACGATTGAATTCGAGTTAAGCGTGGATTTGGAGACGGCAGCTAATGACGTGCGTGATAAAGTGTCCGGTACGTTGCGCCGATTGCCTCAGGATATTGATCCCCCGACCGTGTACAAGGCGGATGCGGATGCCCAGCCGATTTTCGCGGTCTCTTTGCGAAGCGGTCAACGTTCGTTGATTGATTTGAGTACTTATGCCGAACGTTATTATAAAGAACGATTGCAGACTATTCCCGGCGTGAGTAGCGTGGATATCTGGGGAGAAAAGCGTTATTCCGTGCGATTGCGTATGGACCCGGCCTTGTTGGCCGCGCATCGTTTGACCCCGATGGACGTGCAGTCTGCCGTGGAGAAAGAAAATATAGAGTTACCTTCCGGACGCGTGGAGGGAGATAATACCGAATTGACGATTCGTACGTTGGGGCGTTTGATGTCAATTGACGACTTTAATAACCTGGTTATCTCAAGGGAGGGATCGAAGATCGTTCGCTTCAAGGATATCGGTTCCGCGGAAGTGGATGCCGAGAATACTCGTAGTATTGCCAAACGTAACGGGGTCCCGATGGTGATGTGTGCTTTGATACCCCAGCCCGGAGCGAACTATATTGATATTGCCGATCGGGCGTACGTGGTGATGAAAGATTTGGAGAAGGACCTGCCGGAGGATGTAGATGCAACGATCGCTTTTGATAACACCGTGTTTATACGAAGTTCTATTAACGAGGTGCAGGACACGATTTTCGAGGCTTTTATCATGGTCGTTCTGATCATCTTCCTCTTCTTGCGAAGCTGGCGTACCACGTTGATCCCCGTGTTGGCAATCCCCGTGTCTTTGATCGCATCTTTCTTTATCATGTACATTGCCGGGTTTACGATTAATATCTTGACCTTACTGGCGGTCGTTCTGGCTATCGGTCTGGTGGTGGACGATGCTATCGTGGTGATGGAGAATATTTTCACAAAGATTGAGCAGGGAATGACTCCCTTACAGGCCGGATTCAAGGGAGCGAACGAGATCTTTTTTGCCGTTATCGCCACAACGGTCGTGTTGGTAGCCGTGTTCTTCCCGATTGTCTTTCTGGAAGGAACCACGGGACGTTTATTCCGGGAATTCAGCGTGGTTATTGCCGGGGCGGTATGCGTGTCGTCTTTCGTGGCCCTGACCTTTACCCCGATGATCTCCACGAAATTGTTGACCCGGACTGCCGCACAGAACTGGTTCTACCGGAAAACGGAACCTTTCTTTGAAGGGATGAACCGGGTATATCGCCGTTGGTTGAGAGGTTTTCTGAAAGTACGTTACTGGTCTATAATCATACTAGGAATATCCGGTGTATCCATCTACCTGCTTTGGTTATTGATACCTTCGGAAATGGCTCCTTTGGAAGATCGTTCGAATATTCGCTTGAACTCCGTGGCTCCGGAGGGGGCTACTTACGAGTACATGAGCCGGTATGCCGACGAGATTTCCTCTTTCGTGGAGGAAACCGTACCCGAACAGGAAAAAGTGATCGAGTTTATCGGGGGAGGACAGACCAACCGGGCCAGCCTGCAATTGTGGTTGGTGGATGCCGACAAGCGGGATCGTACGCAACAGGAGATTGCTGACGAGTTGGCAATTCAAGTACGGGAGTTTACGGGAGGACGTACGCTGGTATCGCAGCAACAGACGTTCGGCGGACGCCGGGGTGGACTTCCCGTGGAGTACGTTATTCAGGCTAAAAATCTGGATGACTTGAAAGCTATATTGCCCGTGTTTATGGACGAAGTGAACAAGAGCGACAAGTTCTCGGCGTCCGATTTGAATTTGAAATTCACGAAACCGGAATTGACCATTAACATAGATCGTGACAAGGCTGCCAGTATGGGCGTTTCCGTGCAAGATATTGCCAGAACCCTCCAGTTGACGATGAGCGAGCAGCGCGTGGGGTATTATATCATGAATGGAAAACAATACCAGATATTGAGTCAGTTGGATCGGGAGAACCGGAACAAGCCGAGTGACCTGAAAGGAATCTACGTGCGAAATAATAGTGGGGATTTGATCCATTTGGATAACTTGATTTCAATCAGCGAGAGTTCCATGCCTCCCCAGTTGTATCGTTACGATCGCTTCGTATCGGCTACTGTTTCTGCCGGATTGGCGAAAGGAGTAACGCTTTCACAAGGATTGGAGGAAATGGATCGTATCGCTGACGAAGTGTTGAGCGATGACTTCAAAACCACTTTGTCTGGAACTTCTAAAGACTTCGTGGAAAGTTCTTCCAGTTTGATGTTCGCTTTCATGTTGGCCTTGGTATTTATTTACCTGGTACTTGCTGCACAGTTCGAGAGTTTCCGCGACCCGTTGATTATCATGTTTACGGTTCCTTTGGCATTGATCGGGGCCATGGTTGCCTTGTGGTATTTCGGGCAGACGATGAATATTTTCAGCCAAATCGGTATCATTATGTTGGTCGGATTGGTTTCGAAGAATGGTATTTTGATCGTGGAATTTGCCAACCAGCGTAAGGCGGCAGGTCTATCCATGCGGGAGGCGATCGAGGATTCGGCCGTGTCTCGTTTGCGCCCGATTCTGATGACCAGTCTGTCGACGATATTGGGTATCCTTCCGATGGCAATGGCCACGGGAGCCGGAGCCGAGAGCCGTGTCGCCATGGGTATAGCGGTTGTCGGGGGAATGGTTTGTTCCACCCTGTTGACCTTGTTCGTGATCCCGGCTATCTACACCTATCTGTCAGCTAAAAAAGTCCGTATCATTGAGGAAATTGAAGATTAAAAGATAACCCTATTTTGAATGACGTGAATTATGATGAAACAAAAGATACAATATAAAGGAATGGTTTTGAAGTCCGTACTTCTATTATTCATTTTCAATTTTCAACTTTCAATTTTTAATTGCCACGCGCAACAGCGCGTGAGCCTCGATGAGTGTTTGGAAAAAGCCTTGGAATCCAATTTTTCGATCAAGATTATCCGGAACGAGGCTCGCATGGATAAAAATAACTTGAATTATTCGACCTTCCTGCCGACGTTGGAGGCCAACGCTAAGCAAACGCAGACCCGGAATGACTCGAAGACGGAAAATAGTGCGGGAGAAGTGAATAAAGTGTCCGACATGAAAACGGATAATTACACGGCGGGGGTCGCCTTGAACTGGCGTCTGTTTGATGGTCTGGAAATGTTTACCACCCACGAGAAACAAAAAGAGTTGCTGGCCATGGGAGAACTTGCCGTGCAGCAAGCCGTGGAGAATCTGATTGTAAACGTGAGTTCCGCTTATTATAACGTGTTGGTACAGCATCATAAATTGATTGCCGTTCGTCACTCGTTGGAGATTTCGACCGAGCGCTATGAAGAAGCTCAGGTTCGTTATCAGATTAAAAATCTGTCGGGATTGGAAGCTCGACAAGCGAAAATAGATCTGAACTCGGACAGTTCTGCTTACATGCGGCAAAGAGAAGCGTTGAAAAGTGCTTATATTACGTTAAATAAATTAATGAATGCCGACCTGCAACTGGTGAATTACGTGCAGGACACGATCCTGTTGGGATCTCAGTTAGCTTTAGGTACATTGGAGGCAAAGACATTACAGGGGAATACAACCTTATTGATGGCTAAAAAGGACCAGAGGATTTCTGCATTGGACTTGAAGAATACCCGGGCCGTGCTGTTCCCGACACTGGATTTCAGTTCCGGGTATAACTATAACAAAACGGATTCTCCCTCGTCTAACAACACGCTGAACCGGACAAACGGTTTTTATTGGGGATTCTCGTTGAATGTACCGATATTCAACCGTTTGCAGAATCGGACAAAGATCAAGAATGCCAAACTCGAATTGGAAAACACGGAACTTTCATACCAAGAGGTCGAGAAAGAAACTCTGGGTGATTTGGCCTTGTTGTACAATACTTACGAGAACAATCTGCTGATGGTGAATTTCGAGATCGAGAGTGCCGACGTGGCGGAGGCTAACTTGGATGCCGCTTTGCAAAAATACAAGCTCGGTTCGCTTTCCGGGATTGAATTCCGGGAGTTCCAACGTAGTTATATTGATGCCGTTGACCGGAAACTGTCTGCTTTGTATCAAGCGAAAGTATCCGAGTTATCGTTATTGTTGATCAGCGGGGAGATTCGGAACTCTTTGGTGATGGAATAACTTGTTATTCGGCTTGCGTTTGATGAGCAGGAGGCGTTCCATGTCCCCGAACAGGCTTGTGTCTTTTAGCTCGAACATGATCCATTTTCCGTCGTGATAAGTGGTCGCCTGATCATACATTTCTTGTACATCTTTGGAAAAGTATTCCCGTTCTGTCTCGAATTTCGCACGTTCATCCTTTCCGAGAATGACCATGAACCCGAATACATTTTCCCTGGCATAGAGAGCGCAAAGTGTTTTCCCCCCTCTACGGTATTTGTATTCATAATCCCATATTTTGTACCCCTTGTTCCAAAGTTGCTCCATTTCGTACTTCTGTTCGATTCTTTGACAGAGGGACGTCCACACGGGATAGAGGTCTTTACCGAGCAGGTTTTCGAGAATTTCGGGAGTTGGTGGTTGAAAGGTCGGTTTCATAACGTTTGATTTTTTATGAGTGTCTGCAAATTTAGGAATAAATCGGGAAGAATAAGAGCCTGTTTGAATTTCTTTGCTGAAGCTTATAGCCCATCCAAGTTCATCATTACGACTATTATTCGGGAGTAACCCCTCCGTGGCCTGTGGTTGAGCAACCCTTTCTCTAGATCAAGAACATAACAACTATATAACACGAACATACCATAGACACTCATTTCGGTCTATGTTCCGTAGGTGCTGCGAGGGAATTTCCTTATTGTCCAAGTGTAACGATAGAGAAGAGATTGCTAGAGGGAGGCTTTATTTCAAAGAAAGCTTCCTGCAGAACATGGAATTTAAACCGGTTCTAAGTTTGTTTGTTAATTATTTTAATGTCGGGATTCATTTTATATTATATTGATTGTTTGTTGTCTTCGATAAAAAGTATAATTTTGTATGGATATAGGGGCGTGTTATATAGATATACCATGGTAGAGAATGAATTTGATAAGGATACTTTCGAAGGCTTGTTTAAATCCCATTTCGGGGATTTGGTGGGGTTTGTATGTAGTTACGTGAACGATGAGGAGGTGGCGAAAGATATCGTGCATGACGTTTTTCTGGTCGTATTGAAAAACAAAAAGAGCTTGGATGTATCCTATTCCTTGAAATCCTATTTATTCACCTTGTCTAAAAATTACGCATTGAACTACTTGAAACATTTGCGTGTGGTGGCCATGAACGAGCGAGAGGTTATCGAGGCGTTGGAAAATGCTGATGACGAGCTGGATGCATACGAGCAACGGGTAGCCCGGTTGAACGAGAAACTCGCAGAGTTACCAGACAAACAGCGGCAGGTGCTGATGAAATGTTTCGTGGACGGGCAAAAATACAGAGACGTGGCCGATGAATTGGGAATTAGTGTCAATTCTGTGAAAACACATATTTCCAGGGGATTGAAATTCCTGCGTAACGAGTTGAAGGAAGAGATGGTCATGTTGTTTATGTTGAAGCGAGAGCGTGAATAAATGAGTTTGACATTGTATGTTAATTTTAAATAATGGAAGAGTATGATGAAGTTTATTGTATGTATCGTGTTGACATTGACCTTGTCAAATGTATTTGGACAAGAGTCTAATAATGGTAAAAAGTTGTGGGCAGATTCTTTTTTGAATAAAAAGGCTCCTGAATTTGTTGTGGAGGAATGGATTTCCCAACAACCCAAATTGAAAGGAAAGTTTATTCTAATCGACTTTTGGGCGACATGGTGTGGACCTTGCCGGAAAGCGATCCCCGAATTGAACGAGTTTGCCAAAAAGTTTGGTAAAAAATTGGTTGTTATTGGTATTTCTGATGAAACGGCTGATAAAGTGAAAGCGATGAAAGATCCGAATATCGAGTATTACAGTGCCGTGGATACTAAAGGCGTGATGAAAAAAGCGCTCGGCGTGAAAGGTATTCCTCATGTTATCTTGATTGATCCGAAAGGAATCATCCGTTGGGAAGGTTTTCCGTTATTACAGGGACATGAATTGACCGCGGAGGTTATTGAGAATTTGATGAAAAAGTACAAGTAAGATATTATTATTTTTTAAGTGTGGAGTGCTTCGGTTGGGGCACTCTTTTTTTGTGTGATTCTGAAAAAGTTGAAGAATATTTGGATTTTTATGTGATTTAAAACCTTGGGAAAAAAGTTACTTTGCCCTTGTAGAAAGGTATGTTGACATGACCTTCGTTGTTGATAAAGAAGAGGTTTTGGGGGGAATTGGAAGAATTTTGAAAAAAAATATTATTTCTTGTCACCTATTTCGAGTAGGTTGTTGTGTTATTATAAAAATAAGCAAAAATGAGTTACAGGGATGAAGATATAGAATTTGCCAACAGGATTCTTACCCAACGGGAAGAATTGAACGAGGAGGAGGTTGCTGCATGGTTGCGAGTGAAAGATCACGTGGAGTTGTTGGACGAGATTGCGGCAATCCGGCAAAAATTATCCGGTCGTGGGTATGGGGAGAATGTAGATGTGGAATATCAACGTCTGGAACAGGCCGTTTACGATCGGAAGAGTCGCCGGATGACCTTACGTTGGTCGGTTGCGGCATCGATTATATTACTGGTCGGGTTGTTTGTTGGACGGATGATAAACGATGTTCGGGATATGCATGATGAACAGGTTTTGACGACAAACGCAATGCAACCCGGCAAGTCAAAAGCTATTTTGATGACGGCCGATGGTAAAAAGGTTGCTTTGGAACAGAATCGAGATCTGAATATTCAGTTGAATGAACGGGTGCGGGTGGCAACTACCGGAGAAGGGATCGTGTACGAGGAAACCGGGAAGGGAAGTGTGAAGGAAGAGTATAACACGTTATCAACCCCGGTTGGAGGAGAATACGCTTTGACTCTTGCTGATGGTACGAAAGTGTATTTGAATGCGGATTCGGAATTAAAATACCCGGTAGAGTTTTTGAACGGGAAACGGGTGGTTGATTTGAAAGGAGAGGCTTATTTTGATGTGCGGAAAGATAGTTTGCATCCTTTTATCGTTCGGGTAAACGGGGCCGAGGTGCAAGTGTTGGGAACTTCTTTTAATATAAATGCTTACGGGGATGACGGACGGATGTACACGACGCTGGTGGATGGTTCGATTCGTTTTTCTTCTGAAAAGAGTGGTCAGGAAGAAGTGTTAACTCCGGGGATGCAGAGCGTGATGAGCTTGGAAACTGGTAAGTTCATGTTGTATGAGGTTGACGTGGAGCCTTATATAGCTTGGAGAAAAGGGCGATTCGTGTTCCAGTCCATGACGTTGGACCTGCTTATGCGACAGTTACAACGTTGGTATGATTTTGAGGTTTTTTACCAGAATCAGGATTTGAAGGATTATGTTTTCCGGGGAGTGATAAACCGGGATATGGAGCTGGATCGTGTGTTGTCCGTGATTGCGGCAACAACAGATGTTGATTTTAAAGTGCAAGGAAAAGTGATAACAATTATAAAACGTTAGGAAGAAAAAACGAGGATTGCCGCTAACAACCCTCGTCTAAATTCTTCGTGAAGAATCTTTAATAATAATCCAATTACAAAGCTATGAAAAAAAAACGAAGTATGTGCATGAATTGCACATTCAGGGAACTTTTTAACCTATTTCGAGTGATGAAAATTGTAATTTTTTTGATGTTACTCAGTTTGACTCACCTTTCCGCGGAGGTTCGAAGTCAGAATGCTCAGGTTAACTTGAAAATGAAGGACGTGACGGTAGAGAAGGTCATTTTCGAGGTCGAAAAGCAGTTGAAACAGGATTTCTTTTTTAGTAAAAAGGAAGTGGATGTTAACCGAAAGATTTCAGTGGATTTGAATCAGGCCACTCTTGACGAGTTGGTTCGAGTGATTTTTGGGGATCGCTTTGGTTATCGAATTATAGATAACCTGATCGTGATTACCCCAAAGGCCATTGTCGTCCAAGAGGAGAAAACGGTTCTGATGAAAGGGCAGGTCGTTGATAAGGGGGGAGCCCCTTTACCTGGTGTGACGGTACTTATTGAGGGTACTACCGTTGGATGTGCCACTGATGTGGACGGAAAGTTCAGCTTGCCTTTACCTAAAGAGTTGAAAGACGTGGTGGTGGTATTTCGCTTCGTGGGAATGGAAACCCAGAAAGTGAAGTTGGCTGAGATTAAAGATAAAGAGGTATTGGCCGGGAAGAAGGATTTGAAGGTGGTGATGGAGGAGCAGACGGAAAGTCTGGAAGATGTGGTGGTGACGGGTATTTTTACCCGGAAAAAGGAAGGGTTTACCGGCTCTGCAACTCGTGTTTCTGGTGACGAGATTAAAAGGATGACATCGGGTAATGTGTTGAAAGCGTTACAAATGTTAGATCCGGGTTTTAAAATGAACACCAGTAATTTGGCAGGTTCAAATCCGAATGCTATTCCAGATTTCCAAATGCGGGGGCAAGCGAGTATTGGTAACTACCAGAGTGATGACGTGGTGGTGTTACGTGGTGATGTGAATACCCGTCCGAATCAACCGTTGTTCGTGTTAGATGGTGTGATTGGGGTGGATGCCACGACGATTATGGACCTTGATCCAGAACAGGTGGAATCTATTACTTTGTTGAAAGATGCTGCTGCAACGGTTATTTACGGTTCCGAGGCGGCTAATGGAGTGGTGGTCGTGGAAACGAGAGCTCCAGCTCCAGGTAAGTTACGTTTTACTTATAACGGGAATTTTGAATTGGAATGGCCGGATTTAAGTGTGTATGATCTGATGAATGCGGAGGAGAAGTTGAAAATAGAGGAATTGGCCGGATATTATGACGAGAAAGATAATATGGGGTTGATGAACTATTATAATAATCTTCGCCAGGAAGTGTTGAGAGGAGTGAACACGTATTGGTTGGCAGAACCGGTACAGACGGCTTTCGCTCATCGACATGGATTGACCGTGGAGGGGGGAGACCAGACATTGCGGTATAAGCTTTATTTAGGGGCCAAATGGGCTCCGGGTGTGATGAAAGAATCGAACTTGAATACTAAAACCGGAAAAATTGATTTGAATTACCGGAATAATAAGTTATTAATTAATAATTCATTGTCTGTAGATTATTCTGACGGGGCACGGACGTCCCCTTATGGTAGTTTTCAGGATTATGCTATGGTTAATCCTTATTATCGTAAAACGGATAGTCATGGAAATATTAAACAATTGTTGGATGATAATCGAACCGGGGATGAATTTGATGATGTTGTGGCACGTTACGGAGAACCTATTTTGAACCCGCTTTGGAATAAACAATTTGAATCAAAAGATGATAGTAAAAACTTTGAACTGCGTGAAGCCCTGAAGGTTGAATATTTGCCTGTAGAGAATTTGCGTTTAAGTTTGGATTTCACGTTGACGCGAACGGATGGTTCTGTCGAGGTGTTCAAATCCGCCCAACATAATGATTTTTACTCGGTAACGGACCCGGCACAAAAGGGATCTTATGATTGGACAAAAAAGGAGGGAACTTCTTATCGAGTCAGTTTATCTGGAGCATATAATAAGTCTTTGGGCGATCACTTGCTCTCCGCTTTTGCCCGTTACAGTATAAATGAAACGTCCTCGAAAACGACAGGGTTGGTCATGAAAGGTTTCCCGAATGATAAATTGAGTGAAGTGTATATGGGAACGGAATACAAAGAAACTTCCGGTAGTGAGAGTGTGGCTCGGGCATTAGCTTTTATGATGACTTTGAATTACTCGTATAAGCAGCGTTATGCTATTGATTATAGCATGAGTGTTAATGCTTCCTCTGAGTTCGGGAAAAACAATCGGTATGCGCCCTTTTGGTCCGCTGGTTTCCGTTGGAATGCCGATAGAGAGACTTTTATCAATAATCTGGGTATTTTTGACGAATTGGTTTTGCGTGGTACTTACGGTATTACTGGGTCGCAGGGTTTTACTCCTTATCAATCTTTGCAAATGTACACGTATAAGAATTTAATGAAAACCTATAAGAGTTCGGATGTGGTGGGTACGGAAATATATGGTTTAGGAAATCCTGATTTGAAATGGCAACAGACAAAAAATTATAATGTTTCTTTGGATTTTACCGTATTACAAAATCTCGTGAGCGCACGGGTGGAATATTATGAGAAATATACGAAGAACACTTTGTTGGATTATTCAATGGCTCCGTCTGTCGGTTTCTCGACGATGAAAGAGAATTTGGGCGAAATTTCCAATAAGGGTTATGAGGTCACTTTACGTTTGATGCCGTACAGTAATTCGGCTAAACAGGCGTATTGGAATCTTGTACTTACGGGTTCGCATAATAAATCAAAGATCGAGGAGATTTCTAACGCATTGAAAGTGATGAACGAGAAGCAGATGGCTGAAGCGGATAAAGAGGAAAATGCGGATGAGTATGAGAGTTGGGATGATTTTAATAATAAACGTAAAAAGCGTCCGTTACCTCGTTATGAGAATGGTTACTCTCAAACGACAATTTGGGCTGTTCGATCTAAGGGAATTGATCCTCAGACTGGTCGGGAGGTTTTTGTTACCCGTGATGGCCAGTTGACTAATACTTATTCTTCCGTGGATCAGGTGCCCGTTGGGGATACTGAACCAAAGTTTCAGGGATCTGTTTCTACTACTTTTACCTATAAAGGATTTAGTTTGACATTGGCCGGGCAGTATCATTGGGGTGGCCAGGTATTTAACCAAACCTTGATTGACAAAGTTGAGAATGCCAATTTACGTAAAAATGCCGATCGTAGAGCTCTATATAGTCGTTGGCAGAAGCCGGGGAACCAAGTACTTTTTAAGGCTATTGACGGTGATATTTTTAAGGAGGATACGAAGGAAAGTTCTCGTTTTGTTATGGACGATAACGAGTTCGCTTTCTCTACGATTAACCTTTCTTACCGAATGGATGATTCTAAATTTAGTTGGTTGAAACGTGCTGGCATCAGTGCGGCTACTATTGGATTCTATATGGAGGATATTTGCCGTTTCTCGACCGTGAAAATGGAGAGGGGTATTGAATACCCGTTTTCTCGTCGGATGTCAATGTCTTTAAATGTGACTTTTTAAATGTGATAGATATGAAAAGATATATTGTTATTTGTCTAGGTATATTGTTTTTTTCTTCCTGTTCGAATTGGTTAGATGTGAAACCGAAAACGACAGTTGAAGAAGAAGAGGTGTTCGGTCGGGAATTAGGTTTTAAGGAAGCTTTGACCGGTATATATATTAAAATGGCTTCAAAGGATTTGTATGCTAAAAATCTGAGTTATGGTTTTTTGGATATACTAGGGCAACGCTATCAGCCGACAAATATTGATTCTTACCAAGATGAATTGTGGTATACATTCCCTTCGAAGAAGACCGAAAGTTACACGACGGCTATTTGGGGAAAAATGTATAATGTGATCGCTAATATCAATAATTTATTGTATTACTGTGATAAAAAAAAGGATGTGTTTACCACGGAGAATTATTACGAAATCATAAAAGGGGAAGCTTTAGGATTGCGTGCTTTTCTACATTTTGATTTGTTGCGGATGTTCGGACCGATATACAAGGAAAATCCTACGGCTAAACGGATTGCTTACCGGACCGTGTTTAACCGGGAACCGAAAGAAATGCAACCCTCAAACATCGTGTTGGATAGTATTATCGCAGATTTGAAAGAAGCCGAAATTCTTCTGAAGGATACGGATCCGTTAAATTTTGAATTTCCTGTTGAGTCGGAAGAAAACATGACCGGGGATCGTTTTCTGGTGTATCGTCATAAACGAATGAATTTGTATGCTGTTAAAGCAATGTTGGCTAGGGTAAACCTGTATGCCGGTAATAAAACGGAAGCTGAAAATTATGCCAATCAGGTGATTGACAGCAGACAATTTGATTTTGTTGCAGATGTCGCAGATTTATTGCGTTCTAAAGAGATTGTTTTTTCGATTTACGTGGATGATTTTGATCAGCAAGTGGAGGAGGAGTTCGCAACAAGTGGTCAATATTATATTTCAACCTCGGAGTTTTTAAACGAAATGTTTGATGTGGCTACTGATGGGACAAATGATTTCAGAATTCGGGAAGGGGTTAGCTTTGATTACGGGTTAAATGGAATCACAACACGAAAGTACAAGCAGGATAAAATGTGGCCTTCAACGGAAGGAACCATTGTCATGATTCGTTTAGCCGAAATGTATTATATTCTGGCTGAATGTGCTACTGATCCTAAAGTGACAGAAGGATTCTTGAATAAAGTTCGTGAAATCAGGGGAGTCGATCCGGTTTCGTGCACGGAAACGACCAAACTTTACGAGATTGAGAAAGAGTATCGTAAGGAGTTTTATGGTGAGGGACAATTGTTCTTTTTCTATAAACGGCATGGTTACACGACTTTCTTGCATAGCCCGATGCTGAAAATGGTTGAAAAAAACTATATGTTCAGTTGGCCGGAGAATGAGGAATTGTTCGGGAAAGCCTATTGAGAGTGTGGGGTATTTTGATTATCAAGTTAAAATGAACAATCTATGAAAAGAATAATGATTATAGGATTCATGATTCTACTTGTATTTCTCCAGGGATGTGAAAAATATGAAATGGTAGATTATGGAGAAGGTGGTGAAATCAATTTTATGGGTAGATTTCAGAGTGGCAGTAAGTATTACTGGAGTGATGATGAGAAGTATCTGGAGTGGAAGAGAAATTTCGGAGTCAATAAACTGGGAGATTCATTGTTGTTGGATACGATGATCGTGGGGGTGAAGATCATGGGGATAAAAGCGGATCATCCGCGTAAGGTGGTATTGAAGTCGAACCCGCCGAAAGAAAATGCACTGGAAGTTATTTTTCCGGAAGAATATTACGTTTCGGCAGATACCGGGATTGCATCTTTTAAGGTATTGGTGAAACGTCCGGCAACTCAAAATGTAACTTATACTACCGAATTAGTTTTCGATTATGCTCAATCAGATTTCAAGGCGGGAACAGAAGAAAGGCAAGTTTTTAAATTAGTAGCTGAGGATAAGGTTTCTTTGGAATTGTGGGGGATTACAGAGGAATATTGGGAATATGAGCCGGTGATGTTTTTCGGGGCATGGAGCGAGACAAAGATGCGTTACATGATAACCATGCTCGGATGTACGAATTTCGAGGCGTGGTATTATGCAGATGATAGTTTTTGGGAGGCTATTATGGGAAATATATTGTACGAGACTTTGGAAGAATATAAATCAGATCCGTCTAACCCTCCTTTGCTGGACGAGAACACGGGGGAGTGGATTGAATTCCCGGATTTATCTGAATTGTTAGGTTAAAAATGAGAGCTATGAAACAAATAATCTATATTTTGAGTTTATTCCTTTTGGCGGCGTGTTATGACGATAAAGGAAATTATGACTATGCTGATATAAATACGGTTAAAGTCGGCTTGGATGAAATGTACTCGTTTCGCTTGGATAAAGATACCACGATAAGTATTGTCCCTAAATTGAGTCAATCCATGCAGGAGAATAAGGATAACCTGGATTTTATGTGGGTACATTCTGTGATTAATGAGTTTATTGAGGGGCATGATGATAACGATACAATCAGTCGTGTTGATACATTACGTTTTCGTATTAATCCGGATGATCCCGATTTAGCATATATGCATTATTTCCGGTTGAACGTGTATGATCGTTTGACAGGTATTAATTATCCCTTGAATACGACGATCAAACTGATGAAACCGTATGATGGGGCTTGGATGATTCTGCATAACGAGAATGGGCATGCAGCATTGGGAGCTATCGAATATATGGGAAATGATATCGTGAAGACACAAGATGCTTATTATAAAGAAACCGGTAGGTATTTACAAGGTAAGGCTTTGTGTATGGGAAATTATTTGACCTCTTTCTTTCCATATGGGAAAGGAAAGACTTGGAATGTTTTTTCTGTTGTTACGGATCAGCCTGAGGAGTCTGGGGTATTTTGCCAATGGAAAAAATTTGAATTAATGAATTCTCTTGATAAGATGGTGTATGGTCCCAATCAAGGACGTTTCAATTTTTCAAATGTTCAGTTAATTGACGGTGAAGCTTCTTGGGGAGCGATCTGTTTATCTGACGGAGTACTGTTTCAAAGTCCGATAGCGATGAAGTTGTATAAAGCGAATATTGCCTCAGAACTGGGAGATAATGTGTGGATAAAGTATGCGACTAAAGCAGGCTTTAGTTCTATGTTGTATGACGAAGCAGGACATCGTTTTTGTTTTTATCAGAATCAGTCGCGGGAAACGACAGGTGACCCGACTCGTTTTAATGCAGCGAATGAAAATCCTACTAGCTATAAGATTAATCCAATCCCGGTACGCGATAACAACGTGAAAGAGGTTGATCCGAATGCACTGCCTGTAGATCAGAAGATGATCTGGATCGGACCCGGTTACCAATTTGAGCCAGATTACGTGCGGGGATCTTATGCTTATGGTGTATCATTAAAAGGTGTAGACAGTTGTTTCGTGTATGAATTTAATATGGACGGAATTGCTTCGACTGTAAATGGATATCCTGCTTTTTCCGGTTACTATAAATTGAAGTTATCTTCCGGTGTAAATGAAAATAGTTGTTTTGCTGGAACCAAACCTTATAGTGGAATCTTGTTCTACACGGTCGATAATGTCGTTTATCGTTTGGATTTTAAACAAAGTGGAGGGAAATCTACACCCGTGTACACGCATACGGGAGGTAAGGCGACTATCATGAAATTTGCTAAAAAGGCTCAAATAAACAGTACTTATCTTGATTTTAGTAATTATGAATTTGATCCGAATCGTAGTTTGGGAGTTGTTTTTGATATGGGAAATGGAACGTGTGATGTTGTTATACTGAACCTTTCTGTAACTGGGGGTATCGGTTCGGATAGTGAAAATTATCCCGCAACTCAAGTTTATACAGGTTTTGGAGAGGTAAAAGATATCTTATTTTTGTAGCAATAGAAAGCATGAGAATATTTGTATTGATCATATGCCTGCTTACCGCACTGGCGGGGCAGGCACAGACTAACGGTTTTGTCTTAAAAGGTAAGATATCCGGGGTAAAAGAAGGGCAATGGGTGTATCTGACAGACATGGACCAGCAGGTGGTTTATGATAGTATTGTGATAAAAAACGGGATATTTGAATTCCAGGGAATCGTGAAGCTACCGGAACTGCGTTGTCTTACGATTTATAAGAATTTGCAGAACCAAGAGGCATGGAATGGTATCATTGCTTTGCCGATATTCGTGGAAAATACGCTTGTGACAGTGGAGGCTCCTTATGAGAAAATGCCGACAAAGGGGGATAGTCAATTATCAACGGAGGTGAAAGTGAAAGGTGGTCCTATTCATGAACAGTATGCGCTCTACATGAAAGGGTATTTGGAACTGTATCAGCAATATTGTGATTTATATTCTCGCTACGGAACGGCTTACTATTATCATAAGGGAACGGAAGAAGAGATTTTTCGTATGGTGAAGGAAATAGACAAGATCAGAGAAAATATTTTCCGTTATCAAGCTGATTTTATACATCGGTATCCGCAATCTCCTGTTGTTAGGTATGTGGTTGAGAACATGGCTGTCGAGCGTTACGGTAGAAAGGAAGCCGAGCGGCTGGTAAGTTATTTTCCTGAGGAAATGCGAGATACAGAAGAGGGACAGGCTTTGGAAAAGAATTTGTTGAATAAGCCTTTGTATTTAAATGATCCGTTACCAGATGTTCGTATGTTGGATTTGGAAGGACAACTGGTTCCACTTGTGGATTTGGTGGAGAAGGGGCGTTATACTTTAGTGGAGTTTTGGGCTTCTTGGTGTGGTCCTTGTCGTTCGGATATCCCGCATTTGAAAGAAACTTATGAGAAGTATCATCCGCAAGGTTTTGACATTATTAGTGTTTCTATTGATGATTCTTCTGAGTCTTGGAAAAAAGCGGTAAAAGAAGAGAAAATGCTTTGGAAACAACTTCGTGATACAGGCGGTAAACAATTCGATAAGAATGGAATTCGAGCATTCGGGGTTATGGGAGTACCTTCCGGTTTTTTGATAGATCCTTCGGGAAAGGTTATCCAATTGAAGTCTAGAGGAGGATGGTTGGATATGAAACTTTTTGAATTACTGAATAAATAAAATTTGTATTGTATGAAAAATGTATTGTTTGTGTTTTTACTCGTGTTTGGCGTTGCCAGTCATGGGGTGGGGAAGAATGTGCGTTTGCACGGTTCATTGAAAGAGTTCGGAACGGATGTCGTGTCTATGAATTTTGACGGGGCGGCAGGAGAGATCGCCAAAGAGTGGACGCAACGTATCCCGGTAAACAAGGATGGTTCTTTTGATTTTACTTTTGATTTGAAGAAACCGGGGTATTATTCCGTGGGAAGAAATACGTTGTACTTGACTCCGGGAGATGACATGGAAGTAAACTTGGGAACCTCCCAACCGCAAAGCTGGTTTAAAGGGAAAGGGGCAGAGGCGAATACTTACATGAAAGGCCGTTTGTTTCCAAAAGCGGGTTCGTTTTTGGAGGCAGGTCGGAATGTAAAAGGTAGTTTTGAGGAGACAAAAAAGTATATTGATGAACGGGCTGCGCAACGGGAGAAGGAGTTAAAAGCGTTGCCAAACGTGAGTAAGGAGTTCGTGGAATTGGAAATGATGCGGATTAAAGCGGATGTTGCGAATAGTTATATGGCATATTTGTGGTATTCAGATCTTTTAAGAGATTGTAAAACGGAGAAAGAGGGGCAGGCAAAAGCAGATGAGTTTAATAAGTCTATTCGGGAATATATTAATCCTATACTGAAAGAGATTTCTGCCAAAGATAAGTATTTGGATGTTGCCGTGGTGAGGGATGTACTGTTGAGTTGCTACGAGATGGATGTATCTATCTTTGATTTCCCGAAGTCTCAACGTTTGACGGAGTTAAACGATGCGTACATGAAAGGTGAAAGTATGGATGAGGAAATGACGAAACCGCTTTATGATGAATTATATGCTTACGGTTCCAAGTTGAAAAATGCAGATTTTAAACAGGCATTTTTAGGAAGATTGGAGAAACGTGCGAAATTGATGGAGGGACGTCCTGCAATTGATTTCACGGTTGTGAGTATGGAGGGAAAAAAAGGTAAACTGAGTGATTATAAAGGTAAAGTTCTGTTCGTGGATTTTTGGGCCACGTGGTGTATGCCTTGTTTGGGAGAGATGCCCTATTTTAACGAGTTGAGCAAGCAATATCCCAATATCCAGTTTGTTGGTATATCTCTGGATGATAACACGGAGGTGTGGTTGAGAAAATTGAAAGGAGATGCCGATCATGGGAAGGTGTTAGAGTTGTTTTCTACCGACCCGTTGGTTCGGACAGGATGGGATATCACGGGAATTCCACGTTTTTTGTTGATAGATAAAGATTTCAAGATTATATCAGCTTCTGCTCCCCGTCCGTCTGAAAAAGATGTGATTGTTCCTCTCTTAGAAAAGTACAATAAGAAATAAGTCATGATGAAGTTTATATGCGTTTACGTTATTGTTTTGTTAGCGAGCGTGAGTTTGTGTCATGCGGATGGTTTTAAAATTAAAGGGAAAATCAGTAGGGGTGGAGAAGGTGTGAAAGTTTTTTTGACGGACCTTTCCCAATACAAGCATTTATATGATAGTACCACGATTAAAAATGGTGAGTTTGAATTTAATGGGAAAGTAGATTCTCCCGAAATGCGTTGTATCACGATTTATAAGAATGACAGTCAGAGAGGGGAATGGAAAAGTACGGTGAAGTTACCGATCTTTGTTGATAATTCATCTATAACGCTGGAAGCTCCTTATGATAGTTTACCTACTAAATCGAACGAGATAATTTCGGAATGTATTAAAATTACAGGTTCCCCGGTTAATGATTTGTACATGAAGTATGATAGAGGATTGGCCCCCCTGTCGACCTTGAATTCTGAATTGTTCGAGAAGTATCGTGTGGCTTATTATTACGCGAAGGCCGATGAATTGGGACGTAAAAATATGCAATCCGCCTATGACGCTTTGGAGGAATTGGAGAATTGTAAAGATGAGATTTATCGTTACAAGGTGAATTTTATTAAAGAGAATCCGGATTCTCCGGTAGCCTTGTATGTTGCCGGTACGTTGGCGATAACAAAATACGGGCGGGGCGAGATAAATAAGGTGTTGTCTTTATTGTCGGAGAATTTACGGAATAGTTCGAAAGGTAAGGCTTTGGCTGATCGTTTGAATGGAATTCCAGTTTACGTGGGCGATCAGTATCTGGATATTGATATGTTGGATAAAGAGGGGAATACGGTGAATTTATCGGATGTGATAAAACCCGGTCAATATACTTTGTTGGAGATTTGGGCTTCCTGGTGTGGGCCGTGTCGGGGAGATATCCCTCATCTGAAAGATGCGTATTCAGCTTATCATGCAAAGGGATTTGATATCGTGAGCGTGTCAATTGACGCTAATAAGAAGCAATGGAAAAAAGCATTGGAACAGGAGCAAATGGCTTGGTTGCAGGTTTGTGATAAAGGTGAGGGATTTGATGGATTTATCGTGAAAAAGTACGGTGTTCGTGGAGTACCGAGTTCTTTCCTGATTGATCCACAAGGTAAGATTATCCTGACGAATGCTCGTGGAGGGTGGTTGGATACGAAGTTGATAGAGTTATTTGACAGGTAGCGAATTGTATTTGAATGAATGTTTGTAGGGGCTATTTCTTCGGGAATAGCCTCTTTTTTAATTAAATATTTCGAGGGTTATTGTATAACACGACAAATAGTTTATTTTTGCAGGTAAGATGTCGTGAATAGAGATACTATGTCGAAAGATTTTTTGGAGCATAAGGCTTTTGAGGAGTTGTTTGATTTGCATTACGGGAATCTTGTGGGATTCGTGTATGGATACGTGAGGGATGAAGAGGTGGCTAAAGATATTGTTCACGATACTTTTTTGACTTTTTGGAATAACCGGAAACGCTTGGATTTATCTTATTCTGCAAAATCTTATTTGTTTACATTGGCTCAGAATTACGCTTTGAATTATTTGAGACATTTGCGGGTGGTGGAGGTGAACGAACGGGAGGTAACAGAGTTGTTGGAGTCTGCTGCAGACGAGTTGGCAGAGTATGATGAACGTTTTGCCCGGGTGGAGGAGAAATTAGCTTTATTGCCGGATAAACAGCGAGAGGTTTTTTTGAAATGTGTGGTGGAGGAGAAAAAATACCAGGAGGTGGCTGATGAATTGGAGGTGAGCATTAACACAATTAAAAAGCATATGTCCCGTGCATTAAAATTTTTACGGGATGAGTTACAGGACGAATCTATCCTGCTTTTTTTGCTGTGTGATAAGTGATTTTCTTTTTCTTTTTAATTTTTCTGAAAAAAATATCTTTTTTTGTCACCCTTTTTTGAAAGGTACGTGTGATAGATGCAAAATGACAGTCTATGAAATACACGGATGAAGATATTGAATTTGCAAACTTGATACTGACGGATCGGGAAAATCAGGATGATATGAAGGTGGAAGCGTGGATGGAAGATCCGGAACACGTGAAGTTGTTGAAGGAATTTGCCACGGTTTATCAGACGCGGAGGAATGTGGATTTTAACCGGGATAAGAAAGAAGAGTTTGTCCGGTTGGAAAATACGATTCAAGAAAGGAAGAGCCGACGGATGACTTTACGTTGGTCGGTGGCTGCTTCTATTATTTTGATGGTAGGTTTGTTTGTGGGGCGTACGGTTAATGAATGGCGTGATTTGGATGATGCCCGTTTGCTGGCTGAAACGGAGCGGATTGTTCCCGGGGTGAAGGCCGAGTTGATTTTGAGTACGGGTGAACGAGTGATCTTGAATCAACAAAGTGCATTGATCGAGGGAATGAATGAAACGGGAATTCAAAATGATTCGGTGAGCGGATTGAATTATACAACGGCAAAGGTACAGGGAGAAGAGAGTATCTATAATACGATGCGTATACCGGTGGGAGGATTTTATCAATTGGCTTTGTCTGATGGAAGTAAGGTTTGGTTGAATTCAATGACAGAACTTCGCTTTCCGGTTACTTTTATGGGAGAGGAGAGGAAGGTCTACCTGACAGGAGAGGCTTATTTCGAAGTGACTCATGATTCGAAACATCCGTTTATCGTGATGACGGAAAAAGGGATGGAAGTGAAGGTCTACGGGACGGAGTTTAACATGAATACATACCGGGAAGGTATGGTACAAACTGTGTTGGTGAAAGGCAAGGTGGGGATTCGGGTAGATGGCACGGGAAAAGAAGTGATGTTGGCACCCAAACAGATAGCAGTGTATGAGGAAAAGACGGGAATGGTTCAAGTGGAAGAGGTTGATCCGTATAGATATATCGCATGGAAAGATGGAGAATTTGTTTTTGAACGGGAGACAATAGAGGAAATTATGGGACGATTAAGTAGGTGGTTTGATGTGAAGGTTTTCTATGAAAACGAGTCGTTGAAACGAAAACGATTTACTGGGGTGATCAGTCGATATGAGGATATAGAGCAAGTGTTGCGTCTGATCGAGGGGCCGGCAACACTACGTTTCGAAGTGAAAGGAAACGTGGTAACCGTGAAAAATGAACAGTAATGTAGAGTGATGGTAAATAAAAAACCGTAAAGTGCGTCAACACTTTTACGGTTTGTCACGAGATGTTTGCGCATCTGCGTTAGTTCTAATAGTTAATTTACAAATTTATGAAAAAAAACAAGACAAGTTTTGTTTTTCCCGACTTTTTTAGACGGGAGAATCCAAATCTTTTATGTCGCCGTTGGTTGTTGGCGATGGTGATGTGCCTGAGTTTTTCTTTAGGGGCTTTTGCACAACAGCAGAAAGTATCGATTGACGTGAAAAACGTGGACGTGTCGGTAGTCTTCCGACAGATCAAGGAACAGACGAAATTAAACTTCGTGTACGATCCGGATCAATTGGCTTCTATGTCGAATGTTTCGATGAAGGAGAAAAATATTTCGGTTGATTCTGTGTTGTCAAAGTTGTTTGCGGGTACACCTTTCGAGTATCGTTTCGAGCTAGGATCTATTTTGATTCGGAAGATACAGAAAAAGCAGGAACAAGCTCAGAGGGTGATTCGTGGTGTCGTGTCGGATGTTTCGGGAAATGTGCTTCCCGGGGTTACTGTTATGTTGAAAGGGACTATGGTGGGAACGGCCACTGATATGCAGGGACATTACCAGATGGTGATTCCGAAGACGGATAATCCCGTACTGGTGTTTTCTTTTATCGGAATGAAAAGCTCGGAACATTTGCTTCACGGGGAACAAGTTCTGAACGTGACTCTTGAGGAAGAGTCTGCAAATCTGGATGAGGTGGTAATTACGGGTTATCAGCAGATTGATAAGAGAAAAAATACCAGTGCCGTTCAAACGTTACGGATGGATGATATTAAGGTACCGGGGGTGACTCGAATAGATCAATTGTTGGAAGGGCATGTTCCAGGAATGACTTTCATGCAAAATTCAGGACAGGTAGGTGCAGCCCCTAAGTTGAGAGTACGGGGAACATCGACAATCTTGGGAAATCAAGAACCGGTGTGGGTACTCGATGGAATCGTTTTGCGTGATCCCGTGAATGTAAGTCCAAGCTTGGCAAATAATCTGGATTTTGTGAATCTTGTGGGAAATGCAATTTCCGGAATAAATCCTAATGATATCGAACGTATTGATATTTTGAAAGATGCTTCAGCAACTGCGCTTTATGGGGCAAAGGCGGCTAACGGGGTGATCGTGATAACCACAAAGAAGGGAAGAACGGGGGCTCCTTCCGTGACTTATAACGTGAGTGGGACGTACACGAGAAGACCTCGTTACACGGATAATAACATTTATTTAATGAATTCAAAAGAACGTGTAGCTTATTCCCGAGAGTTAGTGGAGAAAAGGTTGTCTCTTCCGGATATACAAAATTACGTGGGATACGAGGATGCCATTAACAAATTGTTAAATGGGGTATATACTTATGATCAGTTTCAACAGGAAGTGGACCGAATAGAGACTGTGAATACGGATTGGTTTAAATTGATCACCGAGGATACATTCTCTCACAATCATACGTTGAGTTTGTCGGGAGGAAGTGACAATATTAGTTATTATGCCTCTTTAGGGTATACGAATGAAAACGGGGTTATCAAGAAGGAGAAAAACGATCGGTATTCAACTTTGTTGAAAGTGAATGGAAATTTCGACAAGTTGGCATTTAATTTTATGATTCAGGCAAATCGGGGAGAGCGAAATTACACGAATTCGGAGGTTGATATATTGAATTATGCCTATAATACGGCCCGAACAATACCTGCTTTTAATGAGGACGGAAGTCTTTATTATTATAAGAAAAGTTATATCCATTCTGAAGGCCGACGGAGATTGGATCTGGCGTTTAATGCCTTGAATGAGATGGAGAATTGTCGGGATGAGTATAACACTTATGCGATGACGGTTACAACTGATCTGAATTATCGGTTTAATGAGCATCTGAAGGCACAGTTTATGTTTTCTTACGGAATGAGTAATACCACACAAGAGACTGTGATGGATGAGTCTTCTTGGTATGCGTCTTGTCTCCGGGGAACCGATTATGGGGTAGCTTTATCTGATGACATTAAGGGGTGGAGTTTGTTACCTATGGGAGGTGAGTACCGGGAGGATGTTACACGAAATGATACGTATACAGCCCGTTTACAATTGGATTATAATAAATTCTTGGATAAGGATCGCAAGCATTTGATTAATGCATCCGTGGGATTCGAATTGTCATCCAATAAATATGCAGGTAAGAGTCAGACGCATCGGGGGTATTTGCCGGAGAGGGGAAAGATTATCACAACGTTTGATCCTACCGTGTATACTTCATTTGCACAATGGCAGATGAATACGGCAGGAGCGACACGAGGTATTATTTCGGATAATGTTCAGAACGAGTTATCTGCTTATTTAACTTTGACTTACACGTTAAATAATGCTTATTCTTTTAATTTTAACACCCGGGCGGATGCTTCGAATAAATTTGGGGATCGGAGTAATGAACGTGTCTTACCCGTGTGGTCTGTCTCCGGTAGCTGGGATATGAAAGAGAATATTCTTCGGAATGTACGTTGGGTGGATGTGTTAAGTTTACGGGCTTCTTATGGATACCAGGGAAACATATTGAGCGAGCAGAGTCCGGAATTGATTATCGAGCGTGGGGATTATAATGATGATTTCGGAAAGTATGAATCAGCGATCAAACATTACCCGAATCCGGACTTGCGTTGGGAGAAGACGGGAACCATTAATGCATCCGTGGATTTTGCCTTGTTCAATAACCGAATCCGTGGTACGGTTTCTTATTTTTACAAGAAGACCAAGGATGCTTTCTTGACTAAAACAATATCGGATATTAACGGTATGGATAGTTATGTCGTTAATTCGGGAACATTGGAGAACAAAGGTTTCGAGTTGGGATTTAATTTTACTCCGATTAAAGCCGGAGCGGAGGTTGGTGGTTTCCGTTGGGATTTTGACCCGCAGATTGGTCAGATTGTAAACACTTTATTGTCTAAAGCTGTTAATAATAATAGTTTTGATAAAGTGCAGGATGAAATCCGGTTTGAAGATTATTTGAATGGAAACGTGTTAATCGAAGGTGAACCGTTGAATTCATTTTATTCTTACAAATTTGCGGGTTTGTCTCCAGTGGATGGTCGTCCGATGTTTTATGATATTGATGAAGAGTTAAAAGACGAGTATGTGAATATGGATAAAGAAGAGGTGTTCCGTCGGGTAATGAAAGTTTCCGGAACTCGGGTACCCGTGATTCAGGGTGGCATTTCAAATACTTTTTCGTATAAAAGAATGACTTTGGGAATACACTTTTCTTATTCATTGGGGTCGAAGATCCGTTTGTTGAAGTTGTACGGGGAGAATTCGGGTGGTTCAAGCGTGGCATTCTTGCCAGAACGAAATATGCGTAGGGAATTCGTTCATCGTTGGCAGAGACCGGGAGATGAGAAAAAGACTAGTATTCCCGGATTGCTTCAGAATAGTGTGTATACTGAGACTTTACAGCCTTGGTGGAAGCAAGGAAATTATAATGCCATTAAATTTGCCGAGAATATCTGGCAGATGTATGATAATTCGAATATTCGGACTGTGAGCGGGGATTACTTGAAATTACAATCTGTATCATTCCGATATATGTTACCGGAGAGTTTTTGTAAGAAGTTGCGTTTGAAATCGGCAGATATCGGTATTTCTGGAACGAATCTGTTTACGATTTGTAATTCAAAACTGAAAGGACAAGATCCTTCTCAATCGGGAACTGCTGATCAGTTGAATCTGTCGATTCGTCCTACATACACGATGAATTTAAATGTAACGTTTTAATTGAATGGAGATGAAACAATATATTATTTTAGGTATACTGGTATTCTTGTTAGGGAGTTGTGATAGCTTCTTGAAAGAATATTCTCAGGATCTTGCTTATGCCGAGACGTTTTCGGATTTGGAAGAAGTTTTGATCGGTAACGGGTATCTTAATCGATCAACGGGTTTTTCATGGGTACATACGATGGATGATGATTTGGAGGAAGCCGTGGTAAGTTCCAGTTACACGGAGTACGAGAATTTTTTTATTTGGGTAAGCTACCCTTGTACCAGAAATAACAAGGTGTATAAGGATGAAACTTGGGTGACGATGTATAAAAATATTAGTGCCATCAATGTAGTTTTGTCTAAATTGAAAGATATTACCGATTTACCCGAAGAGGTAGAACGGTTGAGAGGGGAATGCCATTTCCTTAGGGCTTTTTACTATTATTTTTTGGTGAATACTTATGCAAAGCCTTATGTGAAGGAATCGGCTTCGACGGATCTAGGGGTTCCTGTAAAAACGACGGAATATATCGAAGATATTTATTTTAAACGGAATACAGTAGAAGAGACTTATTCTTTGATCATGAGTGATTTGGAGATAGCATCACGTTTATTAAAGGATAAGAAACATCAATCCGTGTTTCAAGCAGATTATTATGCCGTACAAGCTTTGTTGAGTCGTGTTTACTTGTATCGTGGGGAGTACGAGGCTGCGCTTCAAGCTGCAGATTCTGTGTTGCAAGGTAATTATACATTGTTGGATTATAATGAATTCCCACAAGTTGAGGCTTCTCCTGCCAATATGTATGGAATGCATGATATTGTTCCGGTAAGTGTATTGGATCCTTCTTTTGAGGAGACTATATTTACACAGGGGACAGGGGCTTTTGCTGGTAATAAACATGGGTATGGAATAGCTAATGGTAGTGTGTTGTCTGTTGTCAATAGATTTAGGGCTTCGGAAGAGTTAGTGCAAATGTATTATAAAGAGCAGGGCGGTGGTACGGATTTAAGACCCACGTTTTTTATGTATATTAATCAACGGGATCCCGCGAATAAACGTTATATTCAAAAGCAAGTAACAACATCTTTGACCACGGCTTCATCTGAGTTTTTACTTCGTTTATCAGAAGTGTTGTTGAATAAAGCGGAGGCTTTGGCAATGTTGGATCGTGATGAAGAAGCCATGGAGGTCTTAGAAGAGTTGAGAATAAAGCGCATTGTTGCGACAGAATATAAACCGTTGGACGTGAGAAGCGGGGGAAAGCTTGTCGAATTGATCAGGGACGAACGTCGTCGGGAATTATGTGGAGAGGGGCAACGGTGGTTTGATTTACGCCGATATGCCGTTCATCCTAAATATCCGTTCTCGAAAGAGATCGTGCATGATCACTATTTCTATGATAATTCCACAAGAAAGGTGACTTACGTGGGTAGTTATAGGCTAAATAAGTATGGAGAAGAGCCAGCCTATGTGATACCGATTCCTCAACACGTGATCGAGTTTAACAAAGGAAATATAGAGGATAATGAGACGAGGCCGAACAGAGAAGCATTTGTACGTTTTTAATGATGGAAAATATGAGAAATTATATACTGTTGATTTTGGTTTGTTTTCTGACTATCAGATGTAATAGTGATGAAAACGAGTTGACACCTTCTCGTGCAGATCGGGATTGGTTTGCTATTGAGGATTCTGATGATCCGGTAGGACATGAGTTGTATTTATTGTATGAAAAATATAATCTTCCTGTTTTTGTGAATGATACTATCGGACAAGAAGATAGAGGGGTGGATTATTATGGTAATCCGATCGTGTATTATTATGTTTTAAATATGAATTATACGGTTGGTGCACCAGTTACGGACAATTATTTGCGATCTAGAAAATACTCTTTGTTGCAAGATGTTGAAGACCAATTGGCAGGGATCGCTTTCCTGGATAACTATCTGATACCGGCATTACCGGAAGGAATGTATTTTAATTCTATTCTTTTGTTGGATTCTTTATACGAGATGCGTATGTCTAGTAGCGGTTGGGGGGTGGAGAGGAAAGATCTAAATGTATATAAAGGTGTAATGACATTGGCTATCGGACAAGGAAAGGCCATTGCGAAGATGACCCCGGAAGAACAAAATAAGCAAAAGGGTCTTATCTTGGCAACTTTGGCATTGGATCAGATGGAAGATGATCAATTGACTGATTTTTATATGGTAAGTTATGATTCGGAGAAGAAGTTTAGTTATTATCAGCACGTGGTTAATTATGCGCCTGGTGCAGCTATGCCCTCGGCGAAATGCGAGGTGTATGGATTCTTGGATTATGATAGCCGTTATTATGCAATGAATGAAGGGAAAGATCCGTCGCAGTGGATATATTACACGATATCACAGGCTGAAGATCTTGAAGATTTTGTAATGGCTTTTTTCCGTTATAGTGAATCAGAATTCAAGGAAATGTATGTCGATTATCCTTTGGTGTTGAAAAAATATGAAATTATCAAGGAGTTAATGACCGGATTGGGGTTTGTATAGTTTATAAGCAAGGATATTAGACTGAAAATGTAACTTTTGGGAAGGGGTATGCCCTTCCCCTGTCTCTCCTTTTGTTTTATGAATTTTGGTAAAGCAGAATATTTAGTATTGTATTTAAAAATGGATGTATGAAAAAGATTAGTTTATTATTATGGGTACTTTGCCTGAGCATGCCTTTGTTTGCTCAGAAGAGTACGACAATAAAAGGATTTGTAAAACAGAAACGGAATTCTATAGTAAAACTTTTTTCTGTAGAAAAAGGGGAGTGTAAAACATTATTAACTAGTAATATTGGTGATGATGGAGCTTATGAATTTTCTTTCGTGCCCGAAGAACCGGGATTTTATGCTATTAGTGATTTTCGGGTAAATTACCCGATCTATGTGAAAGGAGGAGAACAGATCAATGTTGATTTGTTGGAGAAGAAAGCTGTGTTAACTGGAGAGAATACAAGAGAGAATAAAGCTCTTTATCAATGGGAGGATTTTGCCAATAGTATTCGGTATCAATCCGTCGTGCCATTGGTTATGCAGACAACTTACAAAGAATTTTTTCCCGAATTTACAGAATTTCTTACTAAAATAGATTCAATAAAAGGGGCTATATCTAGTGGTGACCTGGAATTTGATGCCTTGATTCGAAAGAAAATAGATTATGATGTGGATTATTACGCCATGATGTTTTTGATGACTCCACGTACTGCACATCCCCAGCGTAGCGATTGGCCTGCTTTTTATGATACAATTATTTCGGATAAAAAATTCACTTCAGACGAGGTGTTACAGTTCCCGACAGGGCTTTCTATGATAAATGCTTATATTAATTTTTCGATGAAAATAGAAGCGCCTAGAGCGGGATTTGAGATATTGAATAATGAGCGTCTGCGTGGAGAAGCTGTTTTATCGAAATTACAATATGCCAGAGTACGTGCTGATTTTGATAACTATATGGAAACTGATGAGAAATATTTGGCAACAGATGATCAAAAAGCAAGAGCCAAGATGATTGGTGATAAGTTGGGGACTTCTTGGAAAGGTCAACCGGCAAAAAATTTTACTTATCCAGATGTAAATGGGAAAGAGGTATCATTATCTGATTTTAAAGGGAAAGTAGTTGTGGTAGATGTTTGGGCAACTTGGTGTGGCCCTTGTAAAGGAGAGATTCCTTTCCTGAAAAAACTGGAAGAGGAAATGCGTGGTAAAGATGTCGTGTTTATTGGTGTTGCTTTAGATGAAGCAAAAGATAAACAGAGGTGGTTAGATTTTGTTGAAAATGAAAATCTGGGTGGAGTTCAATTACATGCTTCCGGTTGGAGTCAGATTGCAAGGGATTATAAAATAAAGAGTATCCCTCGTTTTATGGTATTTGATAAAAAAGGGAACATTGTTTCGGAGAGTTCTCCTCGTCCTTCCAGTCCGCAATTAAAACAGATGATAGAAAAAGAGTTAAGAAAATGATTTTGAATAATGGAATTTGTATGTTATGAAAATAATTGGATTATTATTGTTGATTTTGTGTATGGGAGAAACTCTGTTTGCTCAGAAAGTAACAACTATAAACGGGTATGTAAAGCATGGACGAACTCGAATCGTGAATCTTTATGACGTTGTAAATGGAGAGGTAAAGGTTTTAAAATCAACGGAAGCAGATGCGGATGGTAAGTTTCGTTTTGATTTTTCTCCTAACGCTTCCGGATTTTATACAGTAGGAGACGACCGACGGAATTATGTCGTTTATGTAAAAGGTGGCGAAGAGATTCAGATTGATTTACTTGAAAAACAGGCACAATTAGCAGGAAAGAATACGAGAGAAAACCAGGCTTTGTATCAATGGGAGAATTTTATCAATGATATACGTTGTGATGCGATGGATAACCCGATGTGTACATATCGGGAGTTTTTCCCGAAGCTGATGGCCGTGGTTCCCAAAATTGATTCTGTAAAAAAAGCAATTCGAAGTAAAAATAAAGCGTTTGATGAGTTATTAAAAAAGAAAATAGACTATGATTTGGACTATTATGCCATGTTATTTATTCTGTCTCCCAGGAGTGTACATCCAGAACGTGATGAATGGCCTGATTTTTACAAAAATGTAATTTCAGATGAGAAATTTACGACTATTGATGTTTTGAAGTTTCCGTTGGGAGCAAGAATGATGAGTATGTATACTAGTTTTGCTACTATAATTAAGGCTCCTAGACAGGGAATAGAAGCTTTGAATAATGATGAACTAAAAGGAGAAATGTTATTATTCGGATTGAAATATTGTAAATTCCATTCGCAGTTTGATGAGAAAATGAAAGAAAGTGGGAAATATTTGGTGACAGAAGATCAGCAAAATAGAGCCCGGGAGATTGCGATGAAGTTATCGCCTTCTTTAGCGGGCAAACCTGCCATGGATTTCACGTATCCGGATATGAACGGGAAAGAAATCTCGTTATCTGATTTTAAGGGAAAAGTTGTCGTGGTGGATGTATGGGCTACTTGGTGCGGACCTTGTAAAAGAGAACTTCCTTTTTTGAAAAAGTTAGAAGAAGAGATGCATGGCAAAGAGGTGGTGTTTATTGCGGTATCGTTAGATGAAGCAAAAGATAAACAAAAATGGATTGATTTTGTGATGCGGGAAGCTTTGAAAGGAGTTCAACTACACGCTTCAGGATGGAGTCAAATAGCCAAAGATTATGAGATTAAGGGAATTCCTCGTTTTATGCTGATCGATAGAAAGGGAAATATTGTTTCCGAAAATGCTCCTCGTCCTTCTGATCCTCGCTTGAAAAAGATGATAGAAGAAGAATTGAATAAATGATAAGAGAGTTTGTTACATTAAAAATGATCTGATTATGAAAAAAAAGAGATTGTCGGTATTGTTATTGTTGCTTTGTGTCAATATTGTTGTATTTGCACAAAAGAAAACAGTTTTGGAGGGATTTGCTAAATATAAGAATGCATCACAGATTACTCTTTTTGCCATCGAGAACGGAAAGGTGAAAGAATGTGTGACAACGTCGGTAAAGCAGGATAATTCTTATCAAATGACTTTTGTTCCAGAAAAACCGGGATTTTATGTTATTGGTAATAAACAGAAAAATCATCCTATTTATATAAAAGGTGGAGAAAAGATTCATTTGGATTTGTTTAGAAACGAGGTGGTGTTGAAAGGAAAGAACACGAGGGAAAATAGGGCTCTTTACCAATGGGAAAAGTATGTGAAGGATTTGCGTGTGATGTCGGGAAAACGAGTTGCCCATGAAGATTTCTTCCCTTACCTAACGAAGTTTGTAGCTAAAATAGATTCGGTGAAAAAAGCGATTAAAAGCGGGAATCCTGTATTTGATGAGTTGTTTTATAAAAAAATAGATTATGATGTGGATTATTGCGCAATGATGTTTTTGTTGTCTTCGCGAAAACCCCCACGTTCGGATTGGCCTGCTTATTATGATATAATTCTTGCAGATGAGAAATTTATTTCGGATGAATTATTGTTGTTGCCGGAAGGATTGAGTACTTTAATCATGTATTATAATTATACCTATTACGTTGATGTGCCTAAAGAGGGAGAAGCATTTTTTACTAATACTCGGTTGCGTGGGGAACTCCTTTTGTATTTATTCTCTATTCGAGCAAGATACTATTCTGATTACGAAGAATTTATTTCGGAGAACTCGAAGATCTTGACCGAGGAGCAAAAAGAGAGGGCTAAGGTTATGGCTGCTAAATTGCATCCGTCCTTCGTTGGACGGAAAGGGAATTTTACTTATCCGGATGTGAGCGGAAAAGATGTTTCTTTATCGGATTTTGAGGGAAAGGTGGTTGTAGTGGATGTATGGACAACGACTTGTGGCGCTTGTTTTGCGCAACATGTCTATTTAAGCAAGTTGGAAGAAGAGATTCAGAGTAAAGATGTGGTGTTTATCGGAATTTCGTTGGACAAGGATCAGCAAAAATGGATGAATGTTGTCAAAGAGAAAGGTTTGGATGGAATTCAACTGTATGCATCCGATAAAAGTCAATTTGCGAAAGATTATAATATTACGGGAGTTCCTCGTTTTATCGTATTTGATAAAAAGGGATGTGTGGTGAAAGAAGAGGCCCCTCGTCCTTCTGATCCTCGCTTGAAGGAAATGATTGAAGCTGAGTTAAAAAAATGAATGAGAAGTGTTGTTATAATGAGGTTTTGTTGCCTGTTGGTTAATTATAACTTCTTGTACGATGAATAATGTATTTTGAAGAATGTTTATCGAGAGGATGTAATTTGTTTTGATAGAGTTCAAAGAATTTTTCGGAAAAAATGACAGGGATATATTCTGTTTTTTTTCTTAGCTTTGCAAAAGCTATGGAAATGAATATGCATCCTTTTGATAATCATGAAGTATTGTTGGAGGCCCTGCAAAAAGGGGAAGAAAAAGCTTTCGTGTATCTTTTTGACAGATATTACGAGGGACTGTTAAACTATGCAGGGCGTATCGTGAGGGAGACGGAGTTGGCTCATGATCTCGTGCAGGAGACATTTTGCAAGTTGTATGAGGATCATGTGAATTTGAATATTCATTTATCTGTAAAATCCTATCTTTATAAATCAGTTTATAATAGTTGTCTGAACGAGATCAAGTATCAAAAGGTGGTTAATAACTATGCTGATCGGGAATTGTTGGATTTCTATTTTTCCGAGATCGTGCAAACGCCAGAAGCCGAGTTGGCGTTGCAGAATGAAGATATCCGGAAAGCGCTTGAAGAGGCAATAAACAAGTTGCCGGAACGGTGTCGGGAGGTATTCGTGTTGAGTAAGGTGGAGGAATTATCTAATAAGGAGATTGCTGAAAAATTAAATATTTCCGTAAAAACCGTTGAGGTTCAGATGACTAAAGCTTTGTCCCGGTTACGGGAAGAACTGGAATGGGTGTTATGTATCATTTTTTTTGTAAATTTTTGAAATTAGCGTAGGGGTTCCTCTTTTCTGAGTTGTCATATATTTATAAAAGCAGAAATAGTATGACAAACGAAATGGATGAGTTGATTCGAAAAGTACTGGACGGGAAAGCCTCGGAAGAAGAGATGCGTGTGCTGATGCGGTGGATGAAAGAGGATGGAAGTCACCGGGAGTATTTCAACATGCTGAAGAAAGTATGGAATATGACGAACGGACCGAAATTGTCACCGGAACGGAAGGCGTTGGAAATGGAGCGTTTTGTAGGGTATATGCAAAATTCATCTTTAAAGAAGAGAGAACATTTAAAATCCAAAGTTGTCCGTTTGTGGTATCGGTATGTGGCTGTTTTATTGATCCCGTTATTATTGCTGGGTATTTATTTCTGGTCGGAACAGAAGTCCGAACCGATCCTTGTAAATACGGAAACCAATGTAGATTTTGGAAAACCCGTGCTGATGATGGCGGATGGACGAGAGGTTATTCTGGAACAAAAAAATGAAATTATTGAGGGGGCGAGCGAAATTGGGATTCAGAATGATTCTTTATTCGGGTTGAATTACATGGGTGCGGGATTACAAGCGAATGTTTCGACGGGAGAAGAAGTGTATAACACGTTGAGTATTCCGGTGGGCGGTTTTTATCAATTGTCGTTATCTGACGGGACGAAAGTGTGGTTGAATTCCATGACAAAGTTACGTTATCCCGTGACTTTCAGAGGTGAACAACGTAACGTGTACTTGGCCGGAGAGGCTTATTTCGACGTGGCGAAAGATGCGGATCATCCGTTTGTAGTGAATGTGGAGGGGATGGAGGTGAAAGTGTATGGAACTCGGTTTAACGTGAATACTTTAGAAGAAGGAGTTGTTCAGACTGTGCTAGAACGTGGTAAAGTGAGCGTGAAGGCGTTGAAAACCGGCGAGGAAGTCATGTTGAAACCTGATGATATGGCAGAATTTTACAAGGAATCGGGAATGGTAAAGGTGGGAAAAGTGGATCCATTTACTTACACGGCTTGGAAAGACGGGAAATTTGTTTTTGAAAATGCTACAATTGAGACGATCATGTCCCGGTTGGGGCGTTGGTATGATATAAAAGTTTTTTATGGTGACGAACAAGTAAAAAATCAAACTTTCACCGGGATTATTACGCGACATTCCAACGTGAAAGACTTGTTGTATCTGATCGGGGAGACAGCTATGGTGCAGTTTGACCAGAAAGATAATGTGGTAACAGTGAGAACAAGGTGAGCAATAATAAAACCGGAAGTTGCGCTAACAACTTCCGGTTATAGTAGATGTGATTAGGTCACATATAATATTAATTAATTACAAAGCTATGAAAAAAAATCGAGAATGGATTTTCTTTAGGAATTTTTTGTGCTTGAAAAGTGCGAAGATTTGGGTTACGAGGAGTTGTATGTTGCTATGTTGTTTGTTTTTTATGACCGAACTTATGGCGCAACAGCAGAAGGTAACCATAGACATGAAGAACGTGAATATTCAGGAGGTGTTCAAGGGTATTAATAAGCAAACCGGATTGGATTTCGTGTATAATACTGCACAATTGGAAGAAATTGGCTTGGTGACTCTTCAGGTGAAAGATGTGACTGTGGATGCTGCTTTATCAAAGTTGTTCACGGGTACACCGTTTGAGTACCGTTTCGAGATGAATGCTATTTTGATAAAGAAAACAGAGGTGAAGAAACAATTGGAGGAGATTACAGTGTTGGGAGTGGTTAAAGATGTTGATGGCAATTTGTTACCAGGAGTGACGGTAATGGTGAAAGGAACCGCACTCGGAACGGCTACAGATATTGATGGTGCTTATAAATTGACTGTTGCAAAAGGGGAGAATCTGGAACTCGTATTTTCCTTTGTCGGAATGGAGGCACAAGAGATTAAGTACACCGGGCAGAAAACGATTGACGTGGTGATGAAAGAAAATGTAGAGGCGATGGAAGAAGTTGTTGTAACCGGTATTTTTACCCGGAAGAAGGAGGGGTTTACTGGGTCGGCGACACAGGTCACGGGGGAAGAGATTAAACGGATGACATCGGGTAATGTGTTGAAAGCCTTGGAAATGCTTGATCCGGGTTTTAGAATGAATACCAGTAATTTGGCCGGTTCGAACCCGAATGCCATTCCAGACTTCCAGATGCGGGGACAAGCGAGTATCGGGAATTATGAAAGTAATGATGTGGTGGTTTTGCGAGGGGACGTGAATTCACGTCCGAACCAGCCTTTATTCGTGTTGGACGGGGTGATCGGGGTGAGTGCAACGACAATTATGGATTTGGATCCGGAACAAGTGGAGTCAATCACCTTGTTGAAAGATGCTGCTGCTACAGTTATTTATGGTTCCGATGCTGCTAATGGAGTTGTGGTGGTTGAAACGAAAGCTCCTGCTCCTGGAAAATTACGGTTTAGTTATAATGGAAATTATGAACTGGAGTGGCCGGATCTGAGCGTGTATGATTTGATGAATGCGGAAGAAAAATTACGTATAGAAGAATTAGCGGGGTATTATTCCAACAAGAATAACGTGGAGTTGCGTAATTATTACAACCGTATCAAACAGGATATTTTGCGGGGGGTGAATACGTATTGGTTGGCAGAACCGGTACACACGGCTTTTTCTCATCGTCACGGATTGACGGCGGAAGGTGGTGATAAAGCTTTACGTTACAAAATTTATTTAGGCGCCAGGTGGGCTCCAGGAGTGATGAAAGAATCCAATTTGAATATCAAGACGGGTAAAATAGATTTGAATTACCGTGTGAACAAGGTTTTAATCAGTAATTCTTTAACCGTGGATTATTCTGACGGGGCTCGTACGTCTCCTTATGGTAGTTTTCAGGATTATGCACAGATAAATCCTTATTACCGTAAAAAAGATGAAAATGGCAATGTCAAGCAAGTCTTGGATGATCATAAAGTTGGTGATAAGTATATTGCAGATTATGATACACCAACGTTGAATCCGCTTTGGAATGCACAATTTGATTCAAAAAATGATAGTCGTAATTTTGATTTGAGAGAGGCTTTAAAAGTTGAATATATACCCGTGGATAACTTGCGGTTAAGCTTGGATTTCACGTTATCCCGAAGTGATGGTACTGTGGAGACTTTTAAATCGGCTCAACATAATGATTTTTATATGGTGACGGATCCTGCGGAGAAAGGATCTTATTATTGGTCGAAATCTGAAGGTAGTAGTTACCGTTTGAGTTTGTCTGGAGCTTATAATAAATCATTTGGTTCTGATCATTTGTTCTCGGCTTTTGCTCGTTACAGCATTAATGAAACAGCGAATAAGTTGACTTCTATTTCTATGAAGGGATTTCCGAATGATAAATTGAGCGAGGTATACATGGGAACGGAGTACCAGACAACGGGAGGTAGCGAGAGTGTTGCTCGTGCGTTGGCTTTTATGATGACTTTGAATTACTCTTATAAACAACGGTATGCTTTTGATTATAGTATGAGTATTAATGCTTCTTCTGAATTCGGAAAGAACAATCGTTATGCTCCTTTCTGGTCTGCCGGGGTACGTTGGAATGCGGAAAAAGAAAAGTTTATTCAGAATCTGGAAATCTTTGACGAACTGGTGCTGCGTGGGACCTACGGCATTACGGGATCACAAGGTTTTACTCCTTACCAGTCTTTGCAGATGTATACCTACTCTAATTTGATGAAAACTTATAAGAGTTCGGATGTGGTCGGGACAGAAATATACGGGTTGGGAAATCCTGATTTGAAATGGCAGCAAACACAGAATTATAACGTGTCATTAGATTTTACTATGTTTCGTAATATATTGAGTGCTAAACTTGAGTATTACGAGAAGTACACGAAAAACACGTTGTTGGATTACACGATGGCCCCTTCCGTCGGCTTCGCCACGATGAAGGAGAACTTGGGAGAGATATCCAATAAAGGGTACGAGATAACATTACGTTTGATGCCATATAGTAATCCTGCTAATCAAGCTTATTGGCAGGTGATTTTTACCGGGTCGCATAATAAATCTCGGATCGAGGAGATATCTAATGCTTTAAAAGTGTTGAATGAAAAACAGATGAATCGGGCAATGGCATTTGAGAATCCGTATGATTTGGAGGGCAAGCGTGAGAAATTCCCGTTGCCTCGTTATGAAAATGGTTATTCGCAAACCACGATTTGGGTGGTTCGTTCCGAGGGGATTGATCCGGCAACCGGTCGGGAAGTGTTTATGACTCGTGACGGGAAATTGACTAGTAATTACAATGCGGCCGATCAGATTCCTTTTGGAGATTCGGAACCGAAATTTCAAGGTTCAGTTTCAACGACATTCACGTACAAAGGTTTGAGTTTAACGCTTGCCGGGCAATATCATTGGGGAGGCCAAACGTTTAATAAAACTTTGATTAATAAGGTTGAAAATGCGAATCTACGTAAGAATGCGGATAGGAGGGCCTTGTATAGTCGTTGGCAGGAGGCGGGAGATCATGTGTTCTTTAAAGCTATCGACGGTAATGTTTCTAAAACGGATACGAAGGAGAGTTCTCGTTTCGTGATGGATGATAATGAATTTTATTTCTCCACGGTGAATTTATCTTATCGTTTTGAAAGGAAGAAGTTCGATTGGATGAAACGAATTGGGATTACTTCAGCAACACTCGGTTTGTACATGGAGGATATTTGTCGTTTTTCAACCATAAAAATGGAGAGAGGTATTGATTATCCCTTCTCCCGACAGGTATCAATGTCTTTAAATGTTGTCTTTTAAACTCGTAGGATATGAAAAAAAATATTGTTTGTATTTGTTTTAGCTTATTGCTTTTTTCAGCCTGTTCGGATTGGTTGAATGTTGAACCTAAGACGACAGTGAAGGAAGAGGAAGTGTTTGGCCGGGAATTGGGATTTAAAGAGGCGTTGACTGGTGCTTATATAAAAATGGCCTCCACTGATTTGTATGCAAGGAATTTGACTTTTGGTTTCATGGATATACTGGGAGGACGTTACACTCAAAAGACGGAGCAGAAAGATTATTACACGTTTGCCCCCGATCCTTCGTCTACTGCAGAATCTTATAGTAGAAGTATATGGAGTAGTATGTACAATATTATTGCTAACTTGAACAATATGTTGTATTATTGTGATAAGAACAAGCGGGTGTTTACTACAGCATCTTATTACGAGATAATCAAGGGTGAGGCCTTGGGTTTACGTGCATTTCTTCATTTTGATTTGTTGCGTATGTATGGACCGATCTATAAAGATAAACCAACAGCCAAACGAATAGCTTATCGTACGGAGTTTAATAAGGATGCCAAAGCAATGCAACCCTCGAATGTGGTGATTGATAGTATTATTGCGGATTTGAAGAAGGCCGAAACTTTACTGACGGGTACGGATCCGTTGAGGTTTGATTTCCCGATTAGTACAGTTGAAGAGAATAAGATGGAAGGCGATCGATTCCTTGTTTATCGTCATAAACGTATGAATCTGTATGCGGTTAAAGCTATGTTAGCCCGTGTACATTTGTATGCGGGGAATTACACGGAGGCTGCCAAGTACGCTAGGGAGGTTATTGATAGTAAACAGTTCGAGTTGTCTGGTAATGCAAACGATATTCAACGTTCCAAAGAAATTATTTTCTCTGTCTATATTGATAAATTTGATCAGGTGGTAGATAATATGATGACTGTAACTACCTACACTATTGACAACGATGTTTTTAATGAGATATTTGATGTCGCTAATGATGGTACGAATGACTTTCGGGTACGTGAAGGAGTTAGTTTTGAGAATGCTACTTCGGGAAAAAGAATGTTGAAATATAAACAGGAAAACGTGTGGCCCTCTTTGCAAAATACAGTTGTTCTGATCCGTCTGTCGGAGATGTATTACATTTTGGCCGAGTGTGCCGGAACACCGGAAGAGGCTTCCGGATATTTAAACAGTGTGAGGGAAATGCGGGGTATTGATCCGGTGAATTGTACTTCGCAGAACGTGCAATCCGAAATAGAAGAAGAATATAGGAAAGAATTTTATGGAGAAGGTCAGGTATTTTTTTATTATAAACGTCTGGGACGCTCGACTTTTGTGAATTGTCCTTTGCAAAACATGTCGGAGAATAATTATATGTTCTGTTGGCCTGAAAACGAAATATTGTTTGGTTATACGAATTAATTTGTAGTTGTATGAAGAAGATATTATATATGATGATCGTGGCCCTATGCTTTGCGGCTTGCGAGGAATACGAGATGATACAGTACGGGAAAGGTGCGAGGATCAATTTTATGGGCGATATAAATTGGGCGAGTCCTGGAACGTCCAGTAGTCCCCTGTGGTCGGATGATGCGACGTTAAAGTACACGTTTAATTTCGGTATTAATGCCATCGGGGAGAATTTATTATATGATACACTGCAAGTGGGAGTGAAAATAATGGGGGATGTTGTCAGTCAGCCACGTAAGGTTACATTAATGGCAAAATCGTCGGGTGAGAATATTCTCAATGTGATATTTCCCGATGAATATTATGTGGGAGCTGACACCACTGCTGCGGTATTTCGGATTGTTATCGAACGTCCCGCTAACCGGGGTGTTGAATATAATGCCGAATTGTTGTTCAATTATGAGAATTCTGCTTTCGAGGAAGGTTCGGAAGAACGTCAGGTGGTTCAGTTGATTATTCCAGATTGTGTGAGTAAAGAGTTATGGGGTGTGGACGATCGGGATTGGAATACTTATAAAAAATATTTTGGTGAGTATAGTGAGGCAAAAGCCAGATACGTGATCACGCAATACGGGAAGCAATATGGCGGAACCTCTTTTGCTGCATGGTATCGTAACGGGTATATGTTAGCCTTGTACTATAATATGTTATACACTGATTTGGAGGCTTATAAAAAGGTTTGTGAGCAAGATGCCTCGAAACCGAAGTTTATAGATGAGAATACAGGGGAATGGATCGAATTCCCCAATCAGAATTAGGTTGTACATAAAAATGGAAAGAGTATGAAACTGGTTATTTATTATATATTGATAGGCTTGCTTTTCACGGCTTGTTATGATGATAAAGGAAATTATGATTATGCGGATATCAACGTGCTGGAAGTCGGGTTGGACGAAATATATTCTGTTCGAATTGCGAGTGATACTATCGTGACGATTCAGCCTAGATTGTCGCAATCCTTGCAGGAGAATAAAGATAATTTGGAATTTATGTGGTTGCATTCCACGACAAATACCAATTTCTACACGATAAAAGATTGTGATACGGTTTGTCGAACGGAAGCGTTGAAATTTCACGTTGATCCGGAGGATGCGAAATTGAAGTACGAACACTATTTTCGTTTAAACGTGTATGATAAGTTGACCGGTTTGGAATATCCGGTGAACACGATGATGAAACTGGTAAAACCGTTTGATGGTGCTTGGATATTATTGCATGCTAAAGATGGACGGACTGAATTGGGTACGATAGAATACATCGGCGAAAATGTTGTGGAAACCAAAGATGCTTATTATAAAGCAACGGGTAAACTTTTCCGGGGAAATCCATTGTGTTTGGGGCGTGTTTCATTGAGTAGCACGTATTATGGTTCCTCTAGCGTTCAAATGTTTTCGGTAATGACAGATATTCCGGAGGAAGCGGGGGTATATTGCCAATGGAAACAATTTGAACACATGGATAGTTTGTCAAGGATGGTATATTCGGCAGATGCCGTGAATTTTGCTTTTGATAAAGTAGAAATGATTGATGGTGAGGGGTACCGTGGGGGAATCATGCTTACAAACGGAAGGTTTTATCAAACATCCGCAGCCATGAAATTGTATGAACCGGCACGGAATAAAGATAATTTTAGTGGTGATTTTTATATCTCGCATGCGGCTAAAATAGCGGACGTGTCTTTAGTGTATGATAAAAAGGGGCGTCGTTTCGGTAGCATGTGGCACATGAATAATTCCGGGTACCCGGATCCTAATTTTTTTGATCCGACCAAAGAAAATAAGGTTGAGTTAGCTGCATTGCCCAGGACCACGAGTGACTCTAAAGATGCCGACCCTCGTAATATTTCTCCGGATCAGGAGGTGGTATATGTTGGTGCTGGGTATAATTATAACCAAAGTAATGCGTCTTATTCTTATGCTTATGCTGTGGCAACGAAAGGACAGGATAGTTGTTTTATTTATGAATTTAATGTCATGGGGATGTCTTATGGTTCTGGAAATCCGAGTTTTAGTAATTATTATCGCTTGCCGATGCCGAAAGGTTTGAATGAAGGTAGTTGTTTCGCTTCTTCTGCAGCTTATAGTGGTATTATTTTTTACTCGGCAGGCAATACGATATATCGTTTGGATTTTGTGCAACAAGGAGGTAAGGCCACGCCAATTTACACGCATGAGGGGGGTAAAGTGGTTCGGATGAGATTCGCTCGTACCCGTAGCGAGAAAGATGGATATAAAAATTATGAATTTGATCTGGCTCGTAGTTTGGGAGTGGCTTTTGAGATGGAAGATGGTACGAGTGATTTTGTAATATTGAATTTAGCTGCAACGGGTTCTCTGGGAGAGAGTAGTGAACATTTTTCGGCTAAACAGGTATATTATGAATTCGGAAAAATTACGGATTTCGTGTTTTTATAATAGATTACACGAATGAAGCGAAGTATAATTTTGAACGGGTGGTTGTGTCAATCGGTTGTCTGGAGAGAATGTGAGGGAGATTTGGGAAATGATTGAGTTATTATTTTGATGTTTAATAGAGAGGAAGTACTCGAAATACGGTACTTCCTCTTTTTTCGTAAATCATTATCTATAGAAGGTATTTTTTTAGTTTAATAAATTATTTAACTTTGTCAAGGTGAAGTCACGGGCGTATTAATTACGAATGTTATATGGCAAAGGAACTTTTGGATAATAAGACTTTTGAGGAGTTGTTCGAGCTGCATTTCACGAAACTCATGGGATTCGTCTATAATTACGTACGGGATGAGGAGGTTGCCAAGGATATCGTGCATGACGCTTTTCTGACTTTATGGACGAACCGGAAGTGCCTGAATCCTGTCTATCCTGTGAAATCTTACTTGTTTACTTTAGCTCAGAATTGTGCGTTGAATTACCTGCGGCACTTACGTGTCGTGGTGGGCAACGAGCAAGTCGTGAGTGAATTATTGGAGGCGGCAAACGAGGATTTGAATGATTACGAGAATCGTTTGGCGCGTTTGGAGGAAAAGTTGGCCTTACTGTCGGACAAACAGCGGGAAGTGTTGGTGAAATGTGTGGTGGAAGGGAAAAAATACAAGGAAGTGGCGGAAGAATTGAATATCACGTTGAATACGGTAAAGACTCATATCACGCGGGCGTTAAAATTCTTGAGAGAAGAATTGCAGGATGATCTGGTGATGCTATTTATACTATATCGGTAAGTCTTTAGTCGTGTATTGGAGGTGTGTTTGATCTGCCCTCGAACATGCTTTCTTCTGAATTTCCGGTAGAATGCCTGTGGTATGTGCGTAAAACGAGCGTAGAAAACCTAGTGCGACCTCGGTGTAATAGTTTTTTAATAACCGGGGAAAATAGATTCGATTTTTTTCAAAAAAACTTTATTTCTCTCGTCACCCATTTTATGGGGGTACGTGTATTAGCTGTGTAAAATAAAAGAAATGAAGTATAACGAGGAAGATATAGAATTTGCAAGTCAGATACTTACACGTCGGGAGAATTTATCCGACGAGGCGGTGAAGATGTGGATGAGTGATCCGGAACACGTGGAATTGTTGAAAGAATTCGGGGCTATTCGGGGAGAATATTCGGACTTGAATTTCGAGGCGGTAAAGGCTGCGGAATATGCTCGTTTGCGAAAGGCTGTCGATGTCCGGACTAGACGTCAATTGGTGATTCGTTGGTCGGTGGCCGCTTCTATCGCTTTGTGCGTGGTGTTTAGCGTGTGGTATTTATTGGATGACTCTTATTTGGCAGTTGAAAGAAAGTTGCCGCAACAGGCAGAAATCATGAAATCTGAAAAAGCCGACGTGGAGTTGATCTTGGCCAACGGGGAACGGGTGTTACTTGACGGTTCCGGCAAGATGATCGAGGATTTGAGCGTGTCGGGGATCAAGGATGATTCTTTGCAGGGATTGACTTATTTACAGGCGAAAGCGCAACAAGTGAATGACACCGAGGTTTTGTATAACACGTTGAAAGTACCCACGGGTGGTTTTTATCAATTGGAGTTGAGTGACGGGACCCGGGTATGGCTGAATGCCGAGTCCGAATTGCATTTCCCCGTGCAATTTATCGGGGAGCAACGGGACGTGTACCTGAAAGGAGAGGCTTATTTCGACGTGAAGCGGGATACGGCAAGGCGTTTCGTGGTTCATCTGAATGAATCGAATGTTGCCGTGTTGGGAACTTCTTTCAACATCAAGGCGTACGGGGATGAGAATTATATATATACGACGCTGGTCGAGGGGCGTGTCTGTTTTACGGCGGAAAAAGATCAGCAACAAGTGACGTTGAAACCGGGAATGCAAAGCATTTTGAATTTGGCATCGGGAAAAACGGAATTGAAAGAAGTGGATGTAGAACAATATGTCGCTTGGCGGCAAGGACGGTTCGTGTTTGCTTCCACCACGCTGGAGGATTTGATGAGCCAGTTGAAACGTTGGTACGATATTGACGTGGAATACGTGGTGCCGGACGTGAAGCGATATGAATTCCGGGGGGCAATCAATCGAGACATGAATTTGATGGACGTGTTGTCCATCGTGGAGAAAACAAGTAATGTTATTTTCAATGTACAGGGGCGGACCATAAAAGTAGCAACAAAAATCAAATAGGAGAAAAAACGAGGATTGCCGTCAACAATCCCCGTCAAGATTCTCCGAGAGAGAACCTCAATATTAATTTGTAATTCAAAGTTATGAAAAAAAAGTTTAGTTTGTGCCATTCCGGTACATACAAGGGATTTTTTAACTTATTCCAAGGATTGAGAATCATGATATTCTTGATGCTGGTAGGGTTAACCCACGTGTCGGCAACGGCTTCCAGTCAAAATGCAGTTATTAATCTGAAGTTGAAAGATGTGACTTTAGAGGAGGCCGTCCGGAACGCGGAAAAGCAATTAAAACAGGATTTCTTTTTTAACAAACAGGAGATTGACGTGAATAAAAAAGTTTCAGTTGATCTCGTGAATGCCACGGTTGCCGATTTCGTGCGATTGGTGTTCGGACAGGATTACGGGTTTGAATTGGTGGATAACGTGATCGTGGTTTCTTCTAAACCCGCGGGACAAGTGAATGTTAAATCGGTGGATATCTCCGGTAGAGTCGTTGACAAAGATAGTGTTCCGCTTCCGGGGGTAACGGTTCTCGTGAAGGGTACAAGTCTGGGTACGGCCACGGATATCAACGGTACTTACAAGTTGACGATTCCCGATCAGCAATCTCTCGTGTTGGAATTCTCGTTTGTCGGGATGAAAACGAGGACGGTGACTTACACGGGGCAAAAGGTGATTAATGTCGTTCTGCTGGATGACGTGAGCGAAATGGAAGAGGTGGTCGTTACGGGTTACCAGAAGATAGAACGTCGTAAATTGACATCTTCGATTACCACGGTGGATATGGATCGGTTACGGATGGTAAATCAACCGAGTATTGATAAATTATTGCAGGGACAAGTCCCGGGTATGACGATAGTGAGTACTTCGGGTGCGCCGGGAGCGGTTCCGCAAATTCGTATCCGGGGAACGTCAACCATTAGTGGTAATGTTCAGCCGTTGTGGGTGGTAGACGGAATTATCCTGGAGGATCCGGTGGATGCTAACGTGGATGATCTTCTGAATAATCGGAATCTGATCGCTTCCGGTATCGGTGGCGTGAACGTGGATGACATTGAGTCAATCAACGTGTTGAAGGATGCGGCGGCAACGGCTATCTATGGAACTCGTGCGGCCAATGGTGTTATTGTGATTACTTCTAAAAAGGGTACAGCCGGTAAAACCCGGGTGACTTATAACGGGAGTATAACTGTCGGGATGCGTCCGAAGTTGAAAGATGCCTATATGATGAATTCCAAGGATCGTATCGACGTGAATATGGAAATGTTGGAGAAAGGTTTGTTGCAGGCTTCTTCCAATAGTGCCGGACAATATGGTACGGTTTCCGATTTCGAACGTTATTTTATCGACGTGCACGATCATAAAATGACTTGGGAGGAGTTTCAGCAAAAGGTCAACCAGTTGGAAACGGTGAACACGGATTGGTTCAAGTATCTTTTCCGCAATTCAATTACGCATCGGCATAGTATCAGTATTTCCGGTGGGTCCGAGACCACCACGTTTTACCTCTCCGGCAGTTACATGGATGAGCAGGCAACGGCCAAGGATGTCGGTATGGAGACTTACACGATGGCGGCCAAGGTGTTCACCAAGCTAAGACATAATTTGAGAGTCGGGGGAATGTTGGACGTGAACATGCGTAATAATAAAAGTTTCTTCGCGTCGGATTCTCGTGAAAATCCTTACGAGTGGGCTATTTACACGACTCGGGCTCATAATGCGTACGATGAGAACGGTAATTTCAATTATATGTACTATAATGATTTGAAATTTAACTTCTTGGAAAACAGGGATCAAAGTTGGCGGAAGTCAAAGAGTTTCGGGTTGAAAGGTACGGTCGATATCGAATGGAAGATATTGCCTGATCTGACATTCAGCAGCTTATTCTCTTTCTCAAAATCTAACACGACCGATGTGGATGTGGCTACGGAGGATAGTTATTTTGTCCGGGCCCGGCAGAAAGATATGCAGGATAATACCACTTTCGAACCGGTGTGGCATGACGGGGGATACCGCCAGGGTAAAGGGACGAACAATAGTTCTATAACTTTCCGTAATCAACTTTCTTACATGCCGGTTATAAGCGAGGATCATCGTTTTGATATTATGTTGGGACAGGAAATTCGGACTTCTAAATATGAGGAGGAGACCACGCAAATTTATGGTTACGCTCATGATCGGGGACATCAGCAAATCCTGCAATTAGATTTGATGGCAAAATTGGGTGTTCCTTACTGGACAGAAAATCTGAACGAGTCGGCGGCTGTATCCTGGTTTGGTGTGGCCGGTTATACTTACAAGAATCGTTACACGGTTAGTTTTAACGCTCGTACGGATGGGTCCAATCGTTTCGGGGTGAAGTCGAATGATCTTTTCCAACCGCTTTGGTCTGTCGGGTTTAATTATCAGGTGAAAGAGGAAAATTTCCTGAAAGATTTGCAGTGGTTGACTTATTTGACCTTGAAAGGTTCGTATGGTAGTCAGGGTAACGTGGCTGACGCTTATTCTGATTTGGTGGCTAAGGTTGGTACCATTGACGCTATAAAGAAAGAAAATTACCTGGTGATCGAGGCTCCCAAGAATCCGAATTTGAAATGGGAAAAGAACTATTCCACGAATTTGGCGTTGGAATTCGGCCTTTTCAAGCGTAGGATAGCCGGTACTTTGGAGTATTATTACAAGAAAGGGGTGGATTTGTTAGGAAAAAAACAAGTGTCATTGGTTTCCGGTTTCCCCTCCGTTTCTGTTAACTGGGCTTCGATGAAAAATACCGGTTGGGAATTTTCGTTGAACACGGTGAATGTTGATACGCACGGTTTCCGTTGGACATCTAATTTGAATTTCGGTTATAATTATAACGAAATTCTAGATGTGTATTCCACCCCGACTTACGGTTCGATGACCAATGCCCAGCGGACGGATTATGCGTCTGCGGCAATCGTGGGAAAACCGATTAACGGTTTGTGGTCTTATCAATATGCCGGGCTGAACGAGGAAGGACGGGCCCAGTTCTATAATGAGAAAGGAGAGAAGGTGTTGAAAGGAATGAATAATATAGAGGGACTGGTATATTCCGGGACAACGATGCCTCTGGTGCAAGGTGGTTTCACCAACACGTTCGTGTATAAAGGGGTGACCTTGTCCGTGTTGCTGGTGGGTAACTTCGGGAACGTGATTCGCCTGAGAAACATGACCGACGGTCAGGCATTCGCTTATCCCGAGGCAACGCAGAATATGTCAAAGGAATGGGCATACAGGTGGAGAAAACCGGGAGACGAGGCTTTCACGGATGTGCCGAGATTGGAAGCTAACGAGTTTGATGATGCCGTTTTCTATCCTTATCCCTCGAACGGAACGATGTATAATAATAGCGATTTGAGAACCGTGAAAGGTGATTTCGTGCGGTTGCAGAACATATCCTTGAGTTATGATTTGCATTTGAAGAAGTTGCAGGAACTGGGTGTTCAAAATATTCGCTTCATGTTGCAAGGAAATAATTTGCACGTGTGGAAGAATTCGAAGTTGAAAGGACAAGATCCTGAGGCCACGGGAGCCATTATGAAGTACGGATCGACAAGTAGTGCGAATGTTTCTTTCGGGAATACTTATTTGCCCTTGTCTCGTACGTATTCGTTCTCGATATCTGTACAATTTTAATGTTTTTGATTATGAAGAAGATATTTTATACACACGTGTTGTTGCTGCTAGCCTTGTTTAGTAGTTGTGATTTGCTTGATATAAAACCGGTGAACAGTATGTTACCGGTCAGCGTGGAGGATTATGAATCCGTGCTGCTGGGAGGTTATCCCCGTTCGGATTTCTTTATTAATACCGATTTGGCTACTGATAATGTGTACGCGAATCTAAACTCGACCTCGGCGGTGACGAAGTCTTATGAACCGTGGTTTATCTGGGCCGCCACGCATCAATATAACGGGGCCGAGGATGCTTACTGGAAACAGTTGTATCAATCTATATTCTATGCGAATACTGTGCTGGACGAGTTTGCCGGGAAAACTCCTGTAGCTGAAGAAAAAGCTTTATTTGAAACCGTTCGGGGAGAGGCCTACGCGTTGCGGGCGTATTGTTATTTCTATCTGGTGAATTTGTATGCCGAGAATTATGCTTCGGAGAATATGGAAAAACCGGGTGTCCCGATGCCGTTGAGTGCCGCGGACGTGCACCAGAATACCCAGAATAACGTACGGGTTGCGGTCGGCAAGGTCTGGGAACAGATTGAGAAGGACCTGGATGAAGCATCGAAAGATCTGGAAGGTAAGGAGAGCAAGGGTAAATATCGTTTTGATTATATCGCTTTACAAGCTTTCAAAGCACGTGTATACTTGTTTATGAATAAGTATGAGGAAGCGATTAAGGCTGCTTCTTATGTTATTGATGCGAAGGCATTGTTTGATATGAACGAGATTCAGTCCTACCTGGACGGTTTAGATAAGATTTCTAACGCTTTCAGTTACACGTATGGTTTTATAGATACGGATTACCGGAACGAGGTTTTATTCTTTGTTGGCGGTAAAGGGAACGGGAACCCGTATTATTACTATAAATCTCGTTTTAAACCGACGGAAGAGTTGTTGAATCTTTGTCGACGTGATCCGAACGTGATTGATTACAGAAGATATATTTTCGAATCGAATGCTGATCCGGAAAGTGCTGATTACGTGGAACAAGGTCCCACGGTATACCGGATGTTCGCCACACAGCAGAGTGATTGTTATTATATCGGGTTGAAATTGAGCGAGGCTTACGTGACTCGTGCCGAAGCGTACGCTCGGACTGGAGAAAAGGAATTGGCTATTAATGATTTGAATCGTCTTTTGGTCACTCGTGTAAAGAGAAGTGATTATGTCGCTTTGGATCAGGCAAACTTCACGGATGAAACGGCATTACAGCGAGTGTTGGAAGAGCGTCGGGTGGAATTGGCGTTCGATTGTGGAATGCGTTGGTTTGATTTGAGAAGATTGGGTAAGCCGAGTATCCAGCACGCGTACGAGAACGGTCAAGTATACACGTTGGAACAGGGGGATTTGCGTTACGTGTTACAGATTCCAGAATCAGAACAACTGAACAGTCCTAATATGCCGTTGAATCCGAGATAAATGGTTGATTTTAAATTTGTAAATGTTGAATGTTATGGTAAAGTATAAAAGTGTATATGTCCTGCTAGCCGCTCTAACCTTATTTTTGAGTGGTTGTGACAAAGAGAAAAAATTGTCGCCGACAGAAGATTTGGGAATTGTTGATATGTTTTCCCCGGATGAAAATGCTGATCCCCGGGTGAAATCAATGTTCAATGATTACGGGGTATGGGTTCGTACTTATTTTAGCAGTATTGACGAGTTGACGAATGCCATTCTGGCGCAGGATGCTCTTGTTGCCATGCGGGGAGCCGAGAATCTTGAAGAGGAAAAAGTTCCGGAAGTGTTGAATTATTCGGAAGCTTTGTTGAGTAACGTGTCAAAGGAGTATGCTCATTCCTTTTTCCCTTTGGAATTTTTTTACGTGAAACAATATGGATCTCTTTGGTGGATTTATCCTGTGAAGGCTTTGGGCCGGAGTCGTTTGATTCTCATGTGGCCCAATACGACGGACGGGGCGATACCCGTGACAGATCCTGTTAATCATTATTACCAGGATTCAGTGTTGACGACTGAAGTGTGGAGAAAATTGGGTTCGATGATTGTTGCCCGGATGGAGGAACCCCTGAAAGAATTCGTGGCCGGGGGTAAGGCCTATGATGACGGGGAGGCATACGAGAAATTAGGTAACGAATATGATAAGGACGAAAAAGCTTGGAAAGAGGAGAATCCCGATGCGGATGACGATGATGAAGAGGAGGTGAATAGTCGGCCTTACGTGATTAAGTACAAGAATGCGGTGGATGAATTGTGCCGGAACGGCGGGTATATCACCGGGGGAAGTTCTCGTTCAAAGCTTTTTCGGAGATTTTTCCGAGTGGTTACGTTTGCTCGTGACGGAGTCCTATGATAATATCAAAAAGGATTATTTGGATAACAGTAAATCCCGGGCATTGAAATACGAGGTGTTGATCAAGTATTTCAAAGAATACGGTTGGGATATTCAGGCTGCAGGGAACAAGTACCGGGAGAAGTTTGATGAGTACAAGGCTTCGTTGCCGGATGAAGAGTAACCGATGAATTACCGGGTAATGAGAAAAATCATTTTAATGTTGTTGTGTAGTCTGTCGATCACTTTGCTTCGGGCGCAAGATGGGGTGAAATTTGAATCGCTGACGTTTAAGGAAGCTTTGGAAAAAGCGAAAGCCGAGAATCGTTGGGTGTTTCTGGATGCTTACACCTCTTGGTGCGGCCCCTGCAAGGTGATGGCAGAGCAGGTGTTCACGCAAGCGAAAGCGGGAGTTTTTTTCAACTCCCGGTTCGTGAACGTGAAATATGACATGGAGAAAGGAGAAGGTCCGGAACTGGCAAAGAAACTGGGGATCGGGGCTTACCCGACTTTCGTGTTGATTCGCCCGGATGGGGTGGTACATGATAAGCTGGTGGGCGGTGCGGATGTCGACGGGATTATTCGTCGGGTGGAACATTCAATGAAACAGACGGAGACGGTTGGTACTTTAGCCACACGTTACGAGGGGGGAGAACGAGATAAAGCGTTTTTACTGAAATATCTGAAAGCGTTGGTGGAGGCAAGTGAGATTCGCCGGGTGAAGGAAGTGGCGGGGATATTGTCGGAACAGTTGACAAAGGAGGAGAAGGTTGATTCTGCTTGTTGGATACTGTTTGATAATAACGATCTGGCACCTTTCGGTTCCGCAAATTATCGTTTCTTGCTGGAAAATCGGAAACCATTTTATCAACAAGTGGGACGGGAAAAGGTTGACCGACGTTTGGGGAATCTTTACGCGGGTGTTTTGTCTTCAGTTGTCTGGGGACGGGATACTAAAATAACAGAGGGTGATATTAGGGAGATTGAAAACGTGATCCGTACGTTGAAGATTGACGATAAGGAACGGTTGTTGGCTTACGTGAGGATGGCAAATGCTTACAAAGAGAAGAATACCGACGAGTTGCTGAAACTCTGTAAAAAGGAGTTCCCTCGTTTCTCTGACCCCGACGTGATGATGATCGTGATGCCCGTGTCCGTGTATTTCCGGTCGCAAGAGGATAAGGCTGCTTTGAAGGAATTTATTCAAATAGGCAAAACGATTGTACCGAGTCTGAAAATGCAAGATAATATAAACTATGTGACCAATTATTTTGACGAGCTGGAAAAGCAAATGTAGGGCCGGGGGCGAGTGAAAACGTTTTGATACTTTCATTCGGATTGGGGCAAAAGTTTGTAACGTCCATAAAATTTATAGGGTCAGGGAATCTCTGCGGGATGCTTTATGCGTGACAGGGGTACTGGCCGTCTGTACGATCCGGGATTTCCCGGATCGTTTTTGTTTGTATCGTGTTATGGGGATATTACAAGCTGTTTGGGCAAACTTCGATTTTTTGGGGAAAACACGAGAGAAAGTATTGTGTAAGTATTTGATTTTCTATTACTTTATCTTGTGTATCTTCGTCATATCTTCGTTATACTATCCTTAAAATGCTGTTGTATAGAAGGAAGAGATATCGAAAGTATATCCTGGGGATGACGAAGAGATGTAAGAGTAAAACAAGTGTTGTTATAGAAGAGATTGGAAGGAAAACAAAAGATAATAATAGTAGGGTTGATTTGTTTGAATTATTTTATATTTTTGGAAATCAATAAACGAACGTTTGTTGCTATTTAAAGTGATGCGAATTGTAAGAAAAATTGGAAAATAATAAGTGTCTGTAATATACTATATTACCGTATGAATGGCCTTATTAAAAAACTAATGATATATTACATTAAAGAACTTGTTTAAACGTTCATTTGTTGAGAGAAAAATTATAAATTATGTGTATGTAAAGTGTTGAATGTGAATTTGAAAGAAGATCTGTCATATATTTTAGGTCTACGGCGAAGAGATCCTCGGGTTTATGAGATCGTATTTAAAAAATACTATCCACCACTTGTAGTGTTCGTGATGCGTCATATTGGGGATCAGGATGTTGCGAAAGATATCGTGCAAGATATCTTTTTTAAATTATTTGAAAGCAGTCGTTCTCTCCCGGATGATTTTCAATTAAAATCATGGCTTTATAAAGTTGCTCGAAATGCTGCTGTGGATTATCTTCGTCATTTGGAGGTTGTTGATAAAAATAAATTTTTAGTAGCAGAAGCGATGCTATCTACTGCTGATGTGGATGAAAATATTGATGACGAGGTGTATAGAAAGGTGAATGCAGCTATTGCGAGTTTACCGGAACAATGTCGGTTAATAATTCAATTGAATGTGCTAGAAGGGAAGAAGTATCTTGAAATCGCAGAAGAGTTAGGTATTTCTATCAATACAATTCGCACGCAAGTTGCTCGGGGGTATAAGAAAATGCGTGAATTACTTTCTGCGGAAGGAGATTCTTTAACCTTGCTTTTTATGTGTTTTGAGGAGTAGATATAACCTTATCGTTGGAGATGTTGTTCTATAAATTTCCGGATTCGATATATGTTTTCCGGGGTAACAAATTCTTCACTGTAATGTCCGGCTCCTTCAATCTGGTCCAGTTCGCAAATAGAAGAACCGAATTTTTGAATTAATGTATTCCAGAAAGAAATAGATTGTTGGGGGGATACGAGGAAATCTTTTGTTCCATGTTGTAATAATATAGGTGCGGTATAGTTCGCTTGTTCGATGTAGGTAATCGGACTAACTTGTTTTACAAGTTTTGTGTCTTGAAAAATATTTTGTTTGAACATCAGGTAAGGGAATTGTTTGTATAGGAAATGGGGTAATATTTTCCCGGCTAATGTTAATGCTGATGATTCGTTTTCAAAAGCTGCGAAATTGCTTATGCCGAACCAACTGATGACAACCTGTACTTTAGTGTCGTGTTCCATGTACCCGAAAGTTGGGTCTTCCAATTCCTTTACCCCGTCTGTAAGGGCCATAAGTTCAACGAGATGTCCCCCGGCTGAATCTCCCCATAACACGATACGGTTCGTGTCGAGTTGATACTCGGAGGCATGAGCTTTCAGATAGCGAACAACAGCTTTGATGTCGTGTATGTGTGCGGGCCATTTGTGTAAAGGACTAAGACGATAGTTTGCCCCGATTATAGCATATCCGTGCTGTAGAAAAGAGAGTGGCGGATACATGCATCCTTGTCGTTTTCCTCCAAGTACCCATGCCCCGCCATGAATGTAGATAATAACGGGATAAGGTCCAGGATGATTTTCGGGCAAGTAAATATCCATTTTTTGAAATATGGATTGTTTTCCGTAGGGAATATCCAGAAATTTCTTGGGATATGGTTTGGTATTAAAAGGTTTTATATAGGCTTGATAGAGTTGTTGCATGTTTTTCTTGCGTAACAACCGTTGAAGGGACTGCTGTTGATAGTCGTTTAAAATCATTCTTTTACAGGCTTGTTGGTTGGTACAAATATAATAATGATATAATAAAATTATATTTTTTTCGTGTTACAAGAAAATTAATTAAAAATCTTGTCACACAAAATAAGTGTCTCCCCGTTATAGGAATGTTATTATGTGAAAGCTATGGATAAAAAAGTAATATCAGCTCATTTAATCTACCGGAAAATAGAGGGGAAACTTTCTACTACGGAAGAGGAACGTTTTGATACATGGTTGAGAGAGAGTCGGGAACACCGGGAGTATTACGAACGGATGCGGAAGTTGTATCAAGAGGAAGGAGTACGGGTGATTACCAACGAGGAAAAACATTTGAAATTCACATTCACTTTCACATTTTCTGAACGTAAAACGACTG
>OGIE01000144.1_pt1 | contig 98593 bp, 90 predicted proteins | sample 1571581 | NCBI WGS metagenome assembly OGIE01 (sample SAMEA2582021, study PRJEB24529) | metagenome | biome: Human gut stool | place: China | collected 2011
GTTTCTACAACCGATGAATTATACATTCTATTCCTTTGGATATCAGTGAACTATGATCTTTCCCTTTGCTGGAGGAGAGATTATGGACAGGTGACCTGTTGAGAACAAACTTGTTATTTTAATAATTACCGGGAGATCGCCGTTTATGGCTATCATTTGGCAGTATTGGAGTTAAAATTGATGAACGAGTTGATCGGGATTTTTCCTTGCGGGGTCATTAGCAGTGGTTACCGGCGAATGTTGGAACCTCAACTTTTAGTGATCAAACGACTTTTTCATGAGGAAGACGATGGTACGGTAACTCGTTCCGACCTGATATCCCGTTCCGGGAGTGGTGAACGGGTTGTGCTTTCCCGTACTCAACAGAAATGCGTGTCGGCTTACGTGCAGGTGCAATGGGAGTCTCTTTCCCGGATACTGGTATTCATCGGGGAGGATGACCGCTTTTTAAATTTTCCGTACTTTTTTACAGGTAAAATTTCCGAGTTAATTCATTATTGCGAGGCACTTTACACGTGCCAGAAAGTGGTGGGTGTTTCGGGTGAGATGGATTTGCGCCAATTTATAGAGTCCGTCTTTCATTTGCTACATCGAAAAGTGCCCGGTCGGATTGATTTGCTTCTTGAGCGTATTTTCACGAGCAAAAATCGTATGCTGCATTTTGATAAATTCCGGAAGAAATATAGAGACGAGATCCTGAAAGGTAATTAGTTGCCGAAAAACGTGCGTGTATCACTTTTTATGTGTAATTTGCTTGTAATCACGTAAATGTGAGTTATATCCGTGATGATACAAATTTCGCCTTTTCGAGCTTCTACTTTTGAAAATGAAATTATTATTCGAAAGTAGAATCTTTAAAAATGAAAAGATGGAAATGTTGTCAAACCTGGTAAGCGAAATCGGTGGAATTATTGATTCGCTTACCCTTTCTTCAAAAGAGAAGATGCAGTTACGGGCAAGCCTGACGGAAGCGCTTTCGCGATTCGAGGCGGACCTGCAAAAAGAACAATCCTCGGTGATCCGGTCGGAGTCACAGGGTAACTGGTTACAACGCTCGTGGCGTCCACTCGTGATGCTCACGTTCTCGGCTGTCGTGTTGCTGGGAATATTTACCCCGCTTCCCTTGCCTGATGACGGTTCCCGTTTCTGGGATTTACTGGAAATTGGCTTGGGAGGGTATGTTGTCGGCCGGAGTTTCGAGACGGTATCCTTGGGACTTGGTAAACGGATTAAGAACCTGTTAAAGAAGTAAGTATGAAAATCGAGGATCACAAATTGGTAGCGTCTAACGTGAAACAGATGCACTGTAATAAAAAATCGAAATTACTCCCGGTGGTCGACACGATTGTGTTACATTACACGGCTGGCGGGAATGCTATGTCCGCGGCGCAAATGTTGGCAAGTGCCGATAATTCCGTGTCGGCTCATCTCGTGATTGCCCGTTCGGGACAAATCCTTCAATTGCTTCCTTTTAACGTGAAAGCGTGGCATGCGGGTTATAGTTCGTTGGAGGGGCGGTCGAACGTGAACAATTTTTCAGTTGGTATCGAGCTGGATAACGCGGGACACTTGCATCGGCGGGGAACAGAGTGGTTTACTTGGTTTAACAAGCAGATTATGCCTGACGAGGTGTTTACAACCGTGTTAAACGGAAGGGCGTCCTACTGGCATGCTTATCCGGCCATCCAGATCGAGGTGTTGGCAGAAGTTTGTCGGGCGTTGAGACGAAATTACCCGATCCGGAATATCGTGGGACATTCCGATATCACTTCCCGTAAACTTGATCCGGGACCCGCTTTTCCGTGGGAACGATTCAATGCCTTGGTGACTGGATAATCCGGTGATCGGCTTGTTTAACGCTTACATCTCTTCGTTATCTCTGGCTTATAGTTTCGTTATCTCTTCGTTACTATATAGGAACGTATAACGATAGTATATCGAAGACATAACGAAGGGATGTAAGTTTAAGTATTTTAAAACTAATGTTATGAAGAAAAGAGGATTTGTTTTGTTAGAAAACTTTTTAGGAAGAGTTGACAACTTGCTATTTTATCGTAGGAACCGTCGTCGTTACGTGCGTAAAATCAGGAGTAACGTGAAAAAAAGAGTTGTTTCCACGTCCCGGCAGTTGCTGGGACAGGCTCGGTTTGCTTACGTCGTGGCCTTGTACAGGGCGATCAAAGACACGTTTTTGCATGAGATCTGGCGGTTATCTCCCCGGGCAGAGGGAACGACCGGGTATCATAATTTTATTCGTTCGAATTACGCTGCATTCGGACTGGAAGGGATGATTCTTGATTATTCCCGGTTGAAAATAAGCGTGGGAAACCTGCGTTTACCTTTAGGAATTTATGTTGAAGCCGTAAGCGGACGTGAAATCGTGATTATGTGGGACACGGGTTGGGGGGAGTTGCAGGGGGATGAAGCCGATCGTTTGTACGTGTTCCTGATGTATGGCGATGACAGTTTCCGTTTCACCTTTTTTGATCGTCTAGATGCTTGTCGGGGAGAAGGTTATGCTTCTATTGAATTGAGTGCGAAGGAAGTTGATCCCGTGCATCTTTATTATTTCTTCGGATCAATGGATTTGCTTGATTTTTCGGATTCAGGCTATTGCTGTCTGAAGTAAGTATTTATAATTCGTTTTCATACACATAGATGGGAGATCTCGTGGGACACTCATCCGTTTTTTAGTTGAAATCACGTTAAATGAAAAAGGAGATGATGTAAATGTTATTAGAAGAAATCTATTGAAAAAGAATTATTTATAGTATTAAAAAACGATCATTTTATGATATGGACGTTTCGTTTAATTTGAATTTTGTTGAAAATATGTCAAGTACTTGACTGTTAAAAAGAAGAAAAACTTTAATTTTTAGTTGCGCAACATGAAAAATTAGTATATTTGCCACGCAATAATCGATCGTTTTTTAAGATGAAGGTATGAAAAACGACAAAATGACGATTGTTTGCATGGGGATAGAATATCATTTTCTTCCAAAGACAGTTTTTGCGGGCTGTACCTGTTTAAGGATGGTGCGTAGAACAAGTGGAAAACAAAACGTTAAAGCCTGATTTTGCAGGTTAATGCGCGAAGCGTATCCTAATGAATCGTGATACAAAAATTATTATTAATCAATCACGAAGATTCCAGATTTTATAAACTATATATATGTTAGAGAGTACGAGAACGTTACATTGGTATGCGGCGTACACTAAAATCAATCAGGAATTAACGATTAAAAAGCGGTTGGATGGTCTGGAGATCGAGAATTATCTGGCCATGCGGGATGAAGTACGTGAAACTTCTTCAGGGAGGAAAAACGTGCGTGTCATCTTGATTCCTCATTTGATTTTTATCCGAACGGATCAATCAACCGCTTTCTCGTTACTTAATGATCATGGTTTGAGTATCATTTATTTGAAGGACTTGGAAACCCGTCATTTGTTGGTCGTTCCCGACAAGCAAATGCGTGATTTCATGTTTATTCTTGATTTTTCAGATTCTACCGTTGAGGTAATTAATGAAGAGTTGAAACGTGGTGATCGGGTACGAGTAATTAAAGGCCCTTTAATCGGGTTAGAGGGAGAATTGCTCCGTATCAAGGGGCACAAACGTGTGATAGTACGCCTGGAAGGAGTGGTTTCTGTTGCCACTTCTTATATTCCGGGATCTTTCCTAGAAAAAATAAAATAGCGATTGTGGCGATGAATTTTAGTGATTTGTACAAGAAAATATCGGACATTCCAATCGGGGATTTTCCCTCGTCTGCCTTGTCCGGTTTATTGCACGGGTATATTTCGGTTTTCTCGATGGTACGGGTAAACCCGTGGTTGGAAGAGGTGTATGGTTCCCAATGGGATATCCATGAACGAATCCGGGAAATAGCAGGGGAGTTAGCTGATTTGGTAAACGATCCTTCGATCTCGTTGGAAGAACGAGTTGTCCACGTGGCCGATTTGCTGGAAACCTATTTGATGTATTCCGATATGGATTTTCTGGATATTGCCTTGGAGGCTGCTTACGAGATCATATCACCGGAAGGAAGTGATGAGATCGTGTTGCCTTGTCGTACTCCGGAAATGTGTCGGTTGTTGTGTAGCTGTTACTATTTTACGGGAGAAGAGAGGTGTGCGGAGTTGGCGGGAGAGATTGTAAATGGATTAAAATCTTGTGTTTTAGATAAGAGTTTAGATGATGAAAATGCGTTAATATATTTACTTTCCATGGAGTTCTATGTAGATATAGTTGGTGAGGGAGAAGATTGGAAGCATGTGATAAGTAGCCTTAAAGCTAACGTGTTGCAGTTGTTGGAGAAAGAAAAAATTCATGAATCACTTTTAAGGCAAGTGTTTTATTTCAATGTGTTTGCTTTGTACGAATACATGAAGTTAGGAGTGATTGAAAGCAAGTAATTTAAGAAATTCAGTTTACTTATGATTGATATAGATTGGTTTATTGGTGAATATATAACAAAAAGACCTGTTAGTATGTTTGTTCAAGATATTGAAACAAACAAAGAAAAACTGTTAAAGGAAATTCAAGGGAAAAAAGTATTAGTAATTGGAGGTGCGGGTACGATAGGTTCCTCGTTTATAAGAGCGATATTGCCTTTTAAACCGATAGAATTAGTGGTGATTGATATTAGTGAAAATGGTTTAACAGAGTTAACTCGGGATTTACGCTCAACAAGTTGTATGTATGTACCTGAAAAATATAGAACTTATCCGATTAATTACGCCGATCCGATTTTTGAGAAAATATTTAGGGAGGCAAAAGGTTTTGATATTGTTGCTAATTTTTCGGCTCATAAGCATGTGAGAAGCGAGAAAGATCAATATTCTGTAGAGGCTTTGTTAGAGAATAACGTGATAAAAGCTCGTCGTCTGCTAGATCTGTTGGTCGAGATCCCTCCAAAACATTTTTTTTGTGTATCAACGGATAAGGCTGCTAATCCCGTGAATGTGATGGGGGCGAGTAAGAAAATCATGGAAGATATGATATTTGCCTACTCTGATAAATTTAAAATTAGTACAGCACGTTTTGCAAATGTTGCTTTTTCTAATGGTTCATTATTGGCAGGATTTATTGATCGTTTAATGAAAAAGCAACCATTGGTGGCTCCATTGGATGTAAAACGTTATTTTGTTTCACCAGATGAGAGTGGGCAAATTTGTATGCTCTCTTGTATTTTGGGTAAAAATAAAGAGATATTCTTTCCTAAGTTAGGAGAAGAACAGATGTTGAGTTTTGCTCAAATTTGTGATGATTTTTTGCATGTGTTGGGGTACGAGGTAAAAAGATGCGAGAATGATGAGGACGCGAAAAGGTATGCGGCAGAAATGTCTGTTAATGATAAAACGTATCCTGTAGTTTATTTTAATAGTGATACTACTGGCGAAAAGAGTTTCGAGGAATTTTATATTCCCGGTGAAAAATTGAATATGGAGCGTTTTGGGTCATTAGGGGTTATAGAGGAGGTGAAGGTACGTCCGATAAATGATATTGACAATTTGTTTTTTGAATTGAAAAATGTTTTTGCAAAAGATGTTTTTTCAAAGGAAGAGATTGTTAAGGTTATGAAGCGTTTCATACCGAATTTTGAACATGTGGAGAAGGGAAAGAATTTGGATCAAAAGATGTAAATTAATAGTATAAATTTATGGAATATCAAATTCCTTTATTTCAATTGAATTTCGGAGAAGAAGAAATTCAAGCCGTGACGGAAACAATCCGTTCTAAATGGATTTCTACGGGACCTAAATGTGAAGAATTAGAACAATTATTTGTAGAGATGATGCAGGTAAAACATGCCGTAAGTGTATCGAATTGTACGGATGCTTTGCATTTGGCATGTTTAACGTGTGGATTGCAGCCGGGAGATGAGGTACTTTGTCCTTCATTAACTTTTGCAGCTTCGGTAAATTGTGTTCGGTATGTAGGTGCTACTCCTGTTTTTTGTGATATTGTGGGACCTGGGCATATAAATATTGATCCAGAAGATATCAAGAGAAAGATAACTGCTAAAACGAAAGCGATTGTGGTTGTTCACATGGCTGGTTTTCCAGCTATGATGGATGAGATTATGACAATAGCTAGAGAATATCACTTGAAAGTGATTGAGGATGCGTGTCATGGTCCGCTTTCCGAGTATAAAGGGAAAAAATTGGGAACGATAGGAGACGTGGCCACGTTTAGTTTCTTTTCAAATAAGAATATTAGCACGGGAGAGGGGGGGATGTTGATTACGAATAATGATAAGATTGCAGCCAAGGCTCGATTATTGCGTTCTCATGGAATGACAACGATGTCATACCAGCGGGCTAAAGGGCATGCAACAGCTTATGATATTGTTGAGTTAGGGTATAATTTTCGTATGGACGATATTCGGGCTTCGATTGGATGTGTGCAAATGCGGAAATTGCAGGCAGATTTGGAGAGGCGGATTCGTGTTAGAAATAAATATGTGGATGAATTAACTCAAGTGAAAGGAGTGGTAGTTCCGTTTGCAGATAACACGGAATTTGTATCGAACTACATCATGCCGATCGTGTTGGTTGACTCAACAAAAGAAAAAAGAGATCGAGTTCGTGATGCAATTCATCAAGCTGGGATTCAAACGAGTAATCATTATCCGGCAATACATAAATTTTCGATTTATAAAGATTATGGGGCGGTGTTACCTCAAACAGAATACGTGGCAGATAATGAAATCACTTTACCGATGTATGCTGCATTGACAGATGAGCAGATTGAATTTATTGTTAGAATAGTAGATAGAGCAATTCATGACTAAAAAATCGATATTAGTTTTTGGGGTAGGGGAATTGCAATGTTCTATTATAAACAGGGCTAAAGAGAAAGGTTTGTTTGTGGTGGGGATTGATCCATGTGCAGATGCTTATGGCAAGGAACTGGTAGATGCTTTCGAAGTTGTTGATGGTCAGGATTATGAAAGAACTTTGGCGGTTGCTCGGAAATATAATGTAGCAGGTATAATTACGGCGGCAACGGATAAGCCTTTGGTTATGATGGCTAGAGTGGCAAAAGAATTGAATTTAAAGTTTTATCCCGAGGATACGGCTATTATTTCCACTGATAAGTTTCTAATGAAAGAGGCCTTTAGGAAAGGAAATATTCCATGTGCTAAAGGAAAACTTATATTTTCTGTTGATGAGATTGATGATTTCGTTTTTCCTGTAATATTGAAACCAAGAGATAATTCCGGAAGCAGAGGTGTTATCTTGTGTGATAATATTGATTCATTAAAAACTGCATTCGAGGAAACTATTCGGTACACAAAAAAAAGTTCTGTTTTAGTGGAAGAGTTTATAGAGGGGAAGGAATATAGTATTGAGAGTCTTCATTGGAATGGCAATACGGAAATTATTCAATTTACGGAAAAAAGAACAACACCTTTTCCATATAATGTAGAGTTAGGACACATACAACCAGCGGATATTTCTTCAATAGATAAAGAAAAAATTAGGAAAATAATAGAACAATTAGCTATTGTTTTGAAATTTGATAATTGTGCTTCCCATACAGAGTTAAAAATTAATAACAAAGGAATTTTTGTTATAGAAACAAGTCCGAGATTGGGGGGAGATTATATAACTTCAATGCTGGTTCCTTTATCGACAGGGGTAAATATGGAAGATTTGTTAATTAATATTTCTTTGGGAAATAAAATATGTGTTTGTGATTGCAAACATCAATTTGATAAATTTTCTGGAGTTACTTTTATTGCGTTGTTAAAACAGGGGAAAATTACGCATATTAATGCTATTGAAATGAATAGTAAAATAATGTCTTGTTCAAATGTGAAATTTTTTATATTTAAGTTGAAACAAGGGGATGAAATTGTAAAGATTACTAATAGTTTAGATCGTTATGGACAAATTGTAATGCAAGAAAATAGTAGAGAAAAATTAATGGAAGCTTTGCAAAAAGGCAATGTGATTGTAAATAAGTGTGTTCAAATATTGAATAATAGATAATTTTTGTGGAGAAATTAGTTATAATTGGGAGTGGAGAATATAGTCAACAGGTAGTTGATTATGCTCTTTCTACAAAAAAATTTCAGATAATAGGATTTATCGATAATAATCGGAGTAAGGGAGAAGTTATCATAGGGTATCCAGTATTGGGAGGAGATGATTGTATTGGAGAGTTGTATAAGACAGGAGTATTTGATAGTATATTTATAGCTCTTGGATATTTGAATTTGCATACAAAAGAAAAATTATATAATTATTTGAAAGATGCAAATATCCCATTAGCTCAAATAATATCTCCAATGGCGATAGTGCATCCTACTGCTAAAATAGGAGAGGGGTGTTTGATTACAGAAGGGGTGATAGTAATGAAAAATGTTGTAATTAAAGATGATGTCTATATAGGTTCTGGTTCCTTAATAGGGCATGATTCTATAATAGGAGAGCATTCTTTTGTTGCGGGACGTGTTGCAATGGCAGGATTTGTTAATATTGGTAAGCGCAATTTTATTGGGGTAAACTCTTCTGTAGCAAATAATATAAAGGTATGTGATGATGTATGGATTTCTTTGGGAGCTATAATTGCGAAGAATTTAAAGTTGCCAGGGAAATATTTTGCGTCATCATTAAAATTGATAAAACTGTGATTTGTTTATGATAAATGCATTTATGTTTCCTGGACAGGGCTGTCAAAAAGCAGGAATGGGGTTGGATCTTTATAATAATTTTGAAGAAGCGAGAGAATATTTTAAAAGAGCCGATGAGTTTCTTGGATGGAAGATATCAGAGGTTATGTTTTATGGTTCTGAGACAGAATTAATGGAAACGAAAAATACACAGCCTGCAGTGTTCTTATATGAGGTTATTTTATCTTTAGTTCAAAAAGAAGTTTCCCCAGATGTTGTTGCAGGACATTCTTTGGGTGAATTTGCAGCGTTGGTTGTTAGTAAAACTATTTCTTTTGAAGATGGGTTAAATCTTGTTTTAAATAGGGCCTTAATTGCACAAGAAGTTTGTGATCGATTTGATTCTGCAATGGGGGCTGTAATAGGTTTTTCTGATGAATATGTACGAGAAAGATTAAAAGTTATTTCAGAGGAGACTAATGAACCTCTTTATATTGCAAATTATAATGGTCCAGGACAAATTGTGATTACGGGTTCTAAAAAAGGAGTTCGATTAGCGTGTAAAATGTTAAAATCAGAAGGAGCGAAGAAAGCTGTACTTCTCGCAATTGGAGGTGCTTTTCATTCTCCATTTATGAATGCAGCTCAGATTGAATTAGGAAAAATTATTAAGAATACAGAATTTTTTAAACCAGTTTGTCCTGTGATTCAATGTGTGGATGCAAAGGCTCATGTTGACCCGATACGAATAAAAGAAAATTTACTTAAACATATAACTCATTCTGTTTTATGGGGTGAAATGGTTTATGAAATGTTGAAATATGGTGTTGATAATTTTTATGAAGTAGGAACAGATGATACTCTTCAAAAGATTGTTAAACGTATATGTCCAGATAAAAATGTAACTAGTATATTGTATTTGCCTTGTTATGCAGGCAAGATTAAAGATTATTCTATTAAATAAATAATGCTATAAATTTGAATGTATGGAATTAAATGATTTTGTAAAAAAAATTGCTGCAGAGTTTGATGAAACTCCAGTTGAGAAATTTTCAGCTTCTGTAAAATTTAAAGATTTAGAAGAATGGGGGTCTTTAACAGCTTTGTCAATTATTTCTATGATTGATGAAGAATTTGACAAGAAAATCACAGGTGAGGATTTAAGGTCATGCGGGACAATAGAGGAATTGTATAACTTGGTGTTGGCAAAATGACTATGTATAATCCATTTTCTTTGGATGGTAAAGTAATATTAGTTACGGGAGCTTCTTCTGGAATTGGGAGAGGTATTGCTATTGAATGTTCAAAGATGGGTGCAAAGATAATTCTTTGTGCCCGTGATTTGAAGCGACTGACAGAAACCTATAATTTATTAGAAGGTCAGCATCATATTATTATGCAAGCGGATTTATCTCGACAATCTGATATAGAGAATTTGGTTAAAGACTTACCTTCTATAAATGGAATTGTGCATTGTGCAGGAATTTTGGAAATTATACCTGTAAAGTATATAAATAGTAATGTTTTTGATAAAATATTTAATATAAATACATTGGCGCCAATTTTACTTACTGCCCAAACAGTGAAACTGAGAAAATTATTGTCGAACTCATCTATCGTTTTTATTTCTTCAATTTCAGGAATTTCTATAGCTAATGTAGGAGAAGCAGTATATTCTGCTTCTAAAGGAGCGATTTCCGGTTTTGTAAAAGCTGCAGCATTAGAACTAGCTAATCGAAATATTAGAGTGAATAGTATCAATCCATATCAAGTTCCATCAAACTTATTAAATAAGTTTACTGAGGTTTTTACAGAGGTAAATATGGAGAGTACATTAGAGAAAATCCCTTTAAAGAGAGTGGGCAAGCCAGAAGATATTGCTTATGGTGCTATATATTTGTTATCTAATGCTTCAAGTTGGGTTACCGGTTCTAATTTGGTTATTGATGGTGGTTTTACATTATTGTGAGATATAGATGAAAGCGTATATAAAAAAAATAGAATATTATTTGCCAGAGAGTGTATTGACAAATGCGCAAATAGTAGAGAAATTTCCAGAATGGACTATTGAAAAAATTGAAAATAAGATAGGTATACGTACGCGTCATGTTGTAAAAGAAGATGAAACAGCTTCTGATTTAGCTTGTCAAGCTGTAGAGAAATTATTTACTGGGAGTTCATTTGCAAAAGAAAGTGTTGATTGTTTGATTTTTTGTTCTCAAAGTCCAGATTATATATTACCAAGTACGGCTTGTATTTTGCAAAAGCGTTTAGGGCTTCTTGATTCCATAGCAGCGTATGATGTAAATTTAGGCTGCTCTGGTTGGATTTATGGAATATCAATAGCGAAGGGATTGGTATGTAGTGGTATTAGTAAAAATGTATTGTTGGTAACCGCTGAAACCTATTCCAAGTATCTTCATCCACAAGATAAAGGTAATAGGACTATATTTGGAGATGGAGCTGCGGCAACTTTAATTAGTGATAATGGAATTGCAGAAATAGGAAATTTTGTTTTTGGAACAGATGGGGCAGGAGCGGAGAATTTGATAGTAAAATGTGGGGGGGCAAGAAATCGTTATCCGTTAAACGATTTGTCTTTTGATGATTTTGGTAATCCCAAATCATCAGATTATTTGTATATGGATGGAGCATCGATATTGAACTATACGTTGGATAGAATTCCGACCTTGGTTTATGATGTATTACAGAAAAATGATATAGGAATAGAAGATATTGATTTACATATATATCATCAAGCAAATAGATATATTGCAAATTTGCAAAGGCGAAAATTGAAAATAGATGTAGAGAAATATTATCATTGTTATGAAGAATGTGGAAATACTGTTTCATCAACAATTCCAATTGCAATTTTTGAAGCATTGAAAGATGGTTCTATTCAAAAAGGTTATAAAGTGTTATCTGTGGCTCAAGGTTTAGGTTATTCTTGGGGAGGCTGTGTATTGACATTTTGAATTAATTAAATAGTTTGTATATGTCTACGAATAGGGTTGAATATTTATTTGATTATTTTACGTTGACTAATTATAAATCACTATTAGAATTAGCTCTCGAAAAAGGTTTTTGTTTTATCGTATTTACAGATAATTTTTTAGCCGATAGAAAAGATATTTTGTGGAGGCATGATGTAGAGTTTTCTCCAGATATAGCATTAAAAATGGCTCAAATAGAACATGATTTAGGTGTGAAAGCAACTTATTTTTTTCAAATTCATAGTGAATTTTACAATATATTTGATTGTTATTTTAGTGACATTTTGAAGAAAATAAAATTATTGGGGCATGAAGTAGGACTCCATTTTGATGCACATTATTATGGTGTCAAAACAGAAAATGAATTAACGAGGTTTATTGAATTAGATAAAAATTATTTTGAACAGGTTTTTGATTGTCATTTGAGTGTTTTTTCATTTCACAATACCAATTCGTTTATTCTTAAATGTGAAGATTACGAATATGGAGGATTGGTAAATGTCTATTCTAAATATTTTAAAGAGCGATTTAGATATTGTGCTGATAGTACTGGATATTGGAGATATGAAGTTTTGGACGAACTACTAAAAGATAGTAGTGTAAGACATTTGCAGGTTCTTACTCATGATGCAATGTGGAGTACGGAGGTATTATCACCAAGAAAGCGGGTGATGAAAAGTATTCAAGATAATGCAGATCGGATAAAGAGACAATATGATGATTTACTTCCAATGTTAGGAGCAAAAAATATTGATGACGAATGAATTCATCAAATAGGATAATTGTAAATACAGGAATACTCTATGGCCAGTTGTTAATTCAGCTGGTTTTAGGGTTAATTACGACTCGTTTTGTATTAAAGGCTTTAGGGGAAGTTGATTATGGTATTTATATGCTAGTTGCAGGGATTGTTACGATGTTAAGTGTAGTTAATTCTAGTATGATAAATACTTCTATGAGATATATAGCTTATTGTTTGGGACAAGGGGATATTGGTGTCGTAAAAAAGATGTTTAATACAACACTTTACATCCATATAATTGTTGGAGTGTTTGTTATTTTATTGATGGAAATTGGAGGGTGGATAATGTTTGAATATGTGTTGAATATTCCTGCGGATAAAATTTTTGAAGCAAAAATAGTATACCAGTTTATGGTTATTACAACTTTTATTTCAATAATTTCAGTTCCTTATGATGCCGTGATGAATGCTCATGAACATATTCTTATTTTGTCTATTATAGATATCTTGGGATTTATATTGAATTTATTACTAGCTATTTATTTGTTGTATGCAGATAAATTTTTGTTAATTCAATATGGTTTTTGTATGTTTTTAATTCAGGTTTTGCTGAGGTTTGTGAAACAACAAATAAGTAAGAAAAAATATGAAGAATGTAGGTTAGATTTTAAAAAAGAGATTGATCGTACATTGATAAAAGAAATATTAACATTTACAGGTTGGAATTTATTTGGGATGATTGCTGCTTTATTTGTAGGGCAATTAAGGGGAATATTCTTGAATTTCTTTTTTGGTGTGAAATTGAATGCTGCAGAGGGATTAGGTAAACAAGTTAATGCTGCAATTAATAAATTATCTACGGGAATAACTAAAGCAATTACGCCTCAACTTAATAAAAGTGAAGGTGCTGGGAATCGTGAGTATGTATTAAAAATAACAAATACAGGAATAAAATACACAACATTAATGTTTGCGTTAGTGGCAATACCTTTCATATTAGAGTGTCGTTATTTTTTGAGTTTATGGTTAGGAGAGGTTCCCATTTATACAGTAATTTTTTGTCAAATTATATTATTGCAGCAATTAGTAGATAAATTTACTTGGCAGATAGGAAATGCTATTCGCGCAGTGGGAATTATTCGAAATTATCAGTTGGCAGAAGGATGTTTGTTTTTATTGGGAATTCCTATTGGTTGGAGTGTATTATACATAAGTGGAAAACCAATTTCAATTTTTATTGTTGAGCTAATTATATTTTTTTTAGTTTCTGGAATTCGAATTTTTTACGGTAAAAAGATAGTAGGATTAGATATATCTATTTTTATTAAAAGTACAATTTGTCCTATATTGTTTCCGATGTTGTTAGCTTTTGCATTGGCTTATATTGTTCATTTATTGCCAATAGAGGATGTTGCTAGAGTTTTTGCAGTATTTAGTGTTTTTGTAGGTGTTTTTTCTTTATTGTTTTATTGTTGGGGTATGTCTAAAGAAGAAAAATTTTTTTTAAGGAACATGATTGTTAATTGTGTTCTTAGAAAGTGAGGATGAGCTATTATTAAATATATTATATATGAAAGTAGTAATAATAACACACTTTTCAAATTCACTGGTTCGAGCATGTTTGCCTATTTCTCGTTTGAAATTAGATAATTGGATTCGTGCAATAGTTGGACAAAAATCAAATCGCTTTGATAAAGATTTTGCACCTTGGATAACAGTCTTAATAAATGAATTGAGAAAGAAAAAAAATTTAGAGCTTCATGTAATAGCTCCTTATATGGGGTTAAGAAATGATATATGTGAATTTTGTAAAGAGGGGGTGCATTATCATTTTTTTAATTGTAGCTTATCATCATATTATTTAGAAAGTTTGATGCTTTTGTTGAAAAAGGATTTTATGATTCTTAAGTATAAAAAAAATCGTAAAATCATAAAGAAGTTTGTTCGAGATATTCGGCCAGATATTATAAATTTGTATGGAGCAGAAAATCCTTATTATGCATGTTCTGTTTTAGATATAAATGATGTTCCCATAATTTCATCATGTCAAACAGTATATTCTAATCCCCAACGTATTAAATCAGAACCAGTTTCTAAACGTAGATGGGAAATGGAAGAGCAAATATTTAAACATGTGAAATATTTTGGAGTTTCGTGTGACCTATATGATCAATTGGTGAAGAAGGTAAATCCTCATGCATTGACTTTTTTTCATCGCTTTCCAGCAATGGATATTCCTGAAATAGAAGAAAGAATAAAAGAATTTGATTTTGTGAATTTTGCCGCAAATCATTGTGATAAGAAAGGATCATTTGATTCTATATTGGCTTTAAATATAGTGAAACAGAAATATCCTAATGTAATTTTGAATATTGCAGGAGGATGTGCTCCTAGCGTAAAAAATGAAATGTTGCAATTAATAGAAAGATTTGAATTGCAAAATAATGTTGTATTTACAGATTACTTCTCTCAACATATAGATTTATTGAATCATGTGAAGAAGGCTTGGTATGCAGTATTACCTGTTAAATTAGATGTAATATCTGGGACTATATTGCAGGCAATGAAATTGGGATTGCCTGTTGTAACTAATATTACGAGTGGGACTCCTAGTTTAAATTTGAAAGAACAATGTGTTTTATTAGCAGAGCCTAATAATATTCAAGATTTAGCAGATAAAATGATTCAATTATTGGATTCTTCTATTTTAGCAAATGAATTGAAAAAAAATGCACGAGAATATTATAATGCATATTCTGATAATGAGGCAATTGTAGATAGATTAGTTCAAATATATCAAGTGATTATAGACCATCATTGTTATAATCGAGCAATACCAAAACAATTTTTATTTAAATATTAGACTAATGGAGAAGCATGTAGAGATATCAAAAATTATAGATTTTTTGAGAGAAAATGTACATAAGGTATATGGAATTTGTAATAATATAACTGTTTCTTGTCTTAGTGATATAGAACATGTAAATGAAAATACGTTAGATTGGATTAGTCCTCATCGGAAAAATAAATTAGATATAGCAGAGAAGTCCAAGGCTTTAGTGATTGTAGTTGGAGAAGATATTGGATATTCTGATAAGTTAGAGAGTCAAGGTAAAGTTATTATTGTGGTCGATGATGCAAAAAAAGCTCTTGCAAAAGTAGCCAATGAATTTTGGATAGAAGCTAAAACGGCGTTTGTTCACCCTGCTGCTAATATAGATAAGGAAGCAAGGGTTGATTCATCTGTATACATAGGTGCAGGATGTGCGATAGGAAAATGTTCAATAGGTTCTAACACGGTGATTCATCCCAATGTTACTATTTATGATGGTGTTACAATTGGGAAAAATTGTATAATTCATTCGGGGGTCGTTATAGGAACAGATGGGTTAGGGTGTCAGCGAGAAATTGATGGTTCTTTAGTTAAATTTCCACATTTTGGTGGTGTTATTATTGGTAATGATGTTGAAATAGGTGCGAATTCCCAGATAGCTAGGGGAGCTTTAAGTGATACGATAATAGGAGATGGCTGTAAAATTAATGGTTTGTGTTTTATTGCACATAATTGTATTTTAGGAAAAAATGTATGGATTACAGGAGACACAATGCTTGCAGGATCTGTAAAAGTTGAAGATAATGTAACAATATTTTCTAAAGTAATCGTAAGAGAACAAGTTTGTATTGGTATGTCTTCTATTGTAGGAATGGGATCTGTTGTAACAAAAAGTATCCCTGCAAATGAAATGTGGTTAGGTGTTCCTGCGAAAAGAATAGAAAAATGATAGAAAAGTTAAATAAATTGTGTATACCTAAATCGCTATCTGTATTTTCCGCTTTAAAACGAATGGATGAACAAAAGCGTAAATTACTTATAGTTGTTGATAATGATAATTCTTTTTATCGTTTATTGAGTATCGGTGATATTCAAAGAGCCATTATTGGAAATATTAATTTATCTACGTCTGTAGATAAAATTTTGCGTAGTGAAACTAAAGTCGCTTTAGTAACTGACGATGTTGAGCTAGTAAAGCAGGCTATGCGTGAGCGTAGGATTGAGTTTATGCCGATTATAGGTATTAACAAGGAAATCATTGATGTGTTATTTTGGGAAGATTTGTTCCCAAAAGAAATTGTGAGAGAAAAAGAACAATTGAATTTACCTGTTGTAATCATGGCAGGTGGTAAAGGAACTAGATTAGCTCCATTAACACATGTGTTACCCAAACCATTAATTCCTATTCGTCAAAAGTCTATGCTGGAAGATATAATGGATCAATTTGTAGCTGTTGGATGTCATGATTTTTATATATCAGTGAATTATAAAGCTGAAATGATAAAATATTATATGAGTTCACTACATAATTCAGATTATAATTTATCTTATTTTCAAGAAGATATGCCATTGGGAACTGCAGGAAGTTTACATCTATTGAAAGATAAAATCAAAGATACTTTTTTTGTTTCTAATTGTGATATTTTGATAGATCAAGATTATTCTGATATAATAAGATATCATAGGGAGAGACAGAATGAAATAACTTTAGTTGCTGTGTTAAAAGAATATTATATTCCTTATGGTACATTAGAAACCAAAGAGAATGGAAGATTAAAATCTATAACAGAAAAGCCTAATCTTGTATTTAAGATTAATGCTGGTTTTTATGTTTTGGAACCTCATTTAATAAAAGAGATTCCGTGTGGAGAATTTTATCATATAACGGATTTAATAGAAAAATTAAAAAAAGAAGGTCGAAATATAGGAGTGTTTCCTGTTAGCGAGGGTGCGTGGACAGATGTTGGAAATTGGGAAGAATATATGCATTGTATCGGATTTGATTTATAGTTATGCGTGTTAAATATTGTAAAATGCATGATTGTGTTTTAAAATTAATCTTGTTGTTTTTGGCTTTTGCTTCGTTCCGTCCATTTTTTACATTTATACCCATAACACCATTACTAGAAAGTTTGGTGTTATCACTAATCTTTATAACAAGTTATAAAGTGCTTTGTAATAAAGCAATCGTATTTTTTTTGATTTATTATTTATTGGTGTTTATAGATTTATTCGTATGTGGTAATACCTTCATGCAAGGAAATTTGTATGTAGTATTTACATTTAGTATGGAATTGTCTTTTTTGTTTATTGTTTATTACTTTGTTAAAATAAGTTTAGATGATTGGGTTAAAGCGACTAAATATGTATGTACGTTTATATTATTATCTGCGTTAATAACATTTTTTTTTAATTTAAAACAGCCAGGATTTTATCGTAATGTTGAACTTGAGAGAGAGGAGTTTAGAATGGTTTATGAGGCACGAGGTGTTTTATCCTATTATATGTTTCATGCAATAGCTCTTTTATTTCCTTTTTTGATTTTAGTTTGGAAACTTGATAAGAGTAAAGTATATCGTAATGTATCAATATTGTTGTTATTTTTGTTTATTTACTTGATGTTCTCAAGTTCTATAACAACGGCTGTGGCATTGGGAGGAATTTCTATAGTTTTGGCTTTAAATACAAGTACAAATAAAAAACAAATTGGTTTAATTTTATTTTTATTTATAGTAGGGTTGTGGGGAAAGAGTATTGTTTTAGGTGTGATAGATTTTTTACTACCATTTGCAGAAGGAACAGGAATGTATCAAAAGTTGGATGTCATTCGTTTAGGGGTTTCTTATGGAGATCAAATTATGCTAACAAATGGCCGAAGTAATTTGTATGGTGATTCTTGGGATGCTTTTTGTAATAATCCTTTTTTAGGCTGTCATAATGCAAATTTGTTGGGAGAGCATTCGTTTATTATAGATAGATTAGGTTTTTATGGTTTAATCGGTTTTTTGCCTTATTTGATATTTCTTTTTTTACAAATAAAGATGCCATTAAAATATATTTCACCCTATATAAGACCTTATTATTATTGGTCTTATTTTCCTTATATAGGTATGATGTTTTTGAAAAACATTCATTTATATGAAATGTATTGTGTCGTGTTTATTGTTGTTCCGGGGCTCTATATATGGGCCTCTAAAAGATATTTCCCTTCTTATTTGAAATAATTGTATTCAGGAGATTGTAAGGTGTAGTTATCTTAATTGAAGCAATATATATTTTAATTGAGTTAAAATTTATTTCGTTAAATAATAGAAATGTACATAGAATGAATGTATTTGGTTTGCATATAGAATTTAATCATGATGTGTTTGATAATACGGTATTTACGTTGATTAAAGAACGAGGAAAAGGTTATGTTTGTGTTATAGATGCAAATGTTTTGACGATGTCTCGTCGAGATAGAAATTATCAAAATGTAATAAATGCAGCTTATGTAAATACATGTGATGGAAGTTCTATTGCAAGTATGGTTAATATTATATATAAGACTCATTATAAGGCGTATAATGGACCAGAAATTTTTGGAAAATATATAGAAAAGCCAATACGGCAATTACTTCTTGGAAATACTCAGGAGAAATACAACATGATAAAAACGGTATTACGCGATAAAAATGTAGATGATACTTATTTGTCGTATTTACCCTTACCTTTTATAAGTGTGAATGATTTTAATTATGAGGAAATTGCAAAGCAAATAAATCAAATACAAGCAGATATAATATGGGTTTCTTTAGGTGCTCCTAAGCAAGAAATATTTATGAATAAGATTTTACCTTATATTGATAAAGGCGTTATGTTTGGGATTGGGGCTGCTTTTAATTTTTATATAGGTGAATTAAATTGTCCCAAAATACATATCGGTTCATTGAGATTTATTTGGTTGGATAGGTTGTATAGAGAACCTAAAAAAATCTGGCGGAGATTATTTAATTACTTGAAAATTCTACCTGGTTTATATTTAACAGAGATGAAGCGTAAAAGAAAAAATAATCGAGATTAGTCCTTGAGAAAAATAATTATTGAAATAGTATGACAAAGGTTGCATTAATAACTGGCATAACAGGTCAGGATGGGTCTTTCTTGGCCGAATTTTTACTGGAAAAAGGGTATGAAGTACATGGAATAATTCGGCGCTCCTCGTCCTTCAATACTGGGCGAATTGAACATCTTTATTTGGATGAATGGGTGCGAGACATGAAAAATAAACGGTTGATTAACTTGCATTATGGCGATATGACGGATTCCAGCTCGTTGGTTCGGATATTGCAACAAGTGAGACCAACCGAGATATATAATCTGGCGGCACAAAGTCACGTGAAAGTGTCTTTCGATTGCCCAGAATACACGGCTGATGCGGATGCTTTGGGGACTTTGCGTTTGCTTGAGGCGATACGTATACTGGGAATGGAGAAAACATGTCGGGTTTATCAAGCCTCAACTTCAGAATTGTACGGGTTAGTACAGGAAGTTCCTCAAAAAGAGACAACACCTTTTTACCCTCGTTCCCCGTATGGTGTGGCCAAGCAATATGGTTTTTGGATCACTAAAAATTATCGGGAGGCATATGGAATGTATGCGGTTAACGGGATATTGTTTAACCACGAGAGCGAGAGAAGGGGAGAGACTTTTGTTACGCGTAAGATCACGATAGCTGCAGCACGTATAGCGCAAGGGTATCAAGATAAATTGTATCTGGGTAATATAGATTCGTTAAGGGATTGGGGATATGCTAAAGATTACGTGGAATGTATGTGGTTGATTCTTCAACATGATACCCCGGAGGATTTTGTTATTGCGACCGGGGAATACCACACGGTACGGGAGTTTACGACACTTGCCTTTAAAGAAGTGGGCATTGAGCTTCGCTGGGAAGGGAAAGGAATAGATGAGAAAGGTATTGATGCGAGAACAGGTAAGGTGTTGGTCGAGATAGATCCGAAATATTTTCGTCCCGCAGAAGTCGAACAATTGTTGGGGGACCCGACAAAAGCTAAAACTTTACTTGGTTGGAATCCTCAAAAGACTTCATTCCAGGAATTAGTGAAGATTATGGTCGAGCATGATATGAAGTTCGTGAAGAAAATTCATCTTAAAGCACAAATGTGATGAATAAGGATAGTAAGATATACGTGGCTGGACATCGAGGACTAGTCGGGTCGGCAATATGGAATAACTTAATTTCTAAAGGGTATACTAATTTAATCGGGGCAACTCATCAAGAATTGGATTTGCTGGATGGAGTATCCGTGAAAGCGTTTTTTGATAAAGAAAAACCCGAGTACGTGATTCTTGCTGCAGCGCATGTTGGAGGGATAATGGCAAACAATACTTATCGAGCAGACTTTATTTACGAGAATTTGCAGATTCAACAGAACGTGATAGGAGAGAGTTTTCGGCATCACGTGAAAAAGTTACTCTTTTTAGGTAGTACTTGTATTTATCCTCGGGAAGCTTCCCAACCTATGGTGGAAGATTGCCTGTTGACCTCGACATTAGAATACACGAATGAACCTTATGCGATAGCTAAAATTGCAGGTTTGAAATTGTGCGAGAGTTTTAACTTGCAATACGGAACTAATTATATTGCGGTGATGCCGACAAATCTCTACGGGCCGAATGATAATTTTCATTTAGAAAATAGTCACGTGATGCCTGCAATGATTCGAAAGATATTTTTGAGTAAATGTTTGATGGAGGAGGATTGGAATGCTTTAAAAAAGGATTTAAATACTCGTCCTGTTGAGGGGGTAAACGGGGAATGTGGTTTGGATGTGATTCTTCCTGTTTTAGGGAAATATGGTATTTATTCTGATCGGGTTGAACTTTGGGGCTCTGGGAAACCTTTGAGAGAATTTTTATGGAGTGAAGAAATGGCTGATGCGTCTGTATTTGTGTTGGAACACGTGGATTTTAAAGATACTTATCAAGAAGGAGAGAAGGAGATTCGCAATTGTCATATTAACGTGGGTACGGGGAAAGAAATCTCGATTAAGCAGCTTTCTGAGGTAATATCGAGTGTTATGAATTACAAGGGGAAAATTAAATTTGATACTTCTAAACCGGATGGTACCATGCGAAAGTTGACGGATCCATCGAAACTTCATGCTTTGGGGTGGCATCACAAAATAGAGGTTGAAGATGGGGTAAAATATTTATTTGAATGGTATAAAACGACTTTATAATTATGACAAAGAAAGTGTTTGTATCCGGTTGTTACGATATGTTACATAGCGGGCATGTTGCTTTCTTTAAAGAAGCTGCTCGGTTTGGTGATTTGTATGTCGGAATTGGTTCGGATAAAACAATATACGAGTTAAAATCCAGGCAAACTGTTTGTTCCGAAATTGAACGTTTGTACATGGTTAAAGCTGTTCGGTACGTGAAAGATGCTTGCATAAATTCCGGTTCCGGGATGATGGATTTCGTGGAGAGTGTGGAGCGTGTCAAACCGGATGTATTTGTGGTAAATGAGGATGGCGATTCAGAGATTAAAAGAATGTTTTGCAAGGAACGAGGTATTGAATATGTGGTGTTGAAGCGTGTTCCAGAGGACGGGTTGACAGAACGTTCAACAACTTCAATAAGGAATACGGTTAAGTCCCAGTTACCTTATCGTTTGGATTTGGCTGGGACGTGGATAGATCAACCTTATGTCTCTAAATTTTCCCCGGGATGGGCGTTGACAATTTCTTTGGAACCCACGATTGAATTCGTGGAGAGGTGTGGTATGTCAACCTCAACACGAAATGCTGCGAGGAAGATTTGGCCTTACCAGTTGCCGAATTATAATAGCGAGATGCTTGCCAAGTTGCTTTTCTGTTTTGAAAATGAGCCGAATAAGAATGAACATGTGTCGGGAGCACAGGATGCAATAGGTATTTGCATGCCGGGTTTGTGTCGTCATTATTATAATAATAATTACTGGCCGGAAAAAATTGAATCTTGTTTGGATGAGGATGTTTTGTGTTGGTTGGAGGAACATCTTTGCATGATGTTGATGTTTCCTCGTAGACCTGGCACTACGGTCGTGGAAAATAGTCATTTGTGCGAGGAGAATGTCAAGGAACTGGCTGATGCGGCTTCTCGATGCTGGGATGCTATCATGCGGAAAGATTTGCAAGGTTTCGCTGCTAGTTTCAAGGCCTCTTTCGAAGCTCAGATTAAGTTGTTCCCCGGTATGATGGCCGAGGGAGTTGCCGAAGAGATAGAGAAATATAAAGATAAAGTGTTGGCATGGAAAATGCCTGGGGCAGGTGGAGGAGGATATTTGGCAATGGTTTGTGAAAAGCCCTTGGAAGGATCAATCAGGATAAAAATACGAAGGAGGTTAGAATGAAAAGATTTTGCCAAATGTTAAGACTCAAGGAAAATAAAGATTTGATAGAAGAATATACTCGCGTGCATGCTAATGTGTGGCCGGAGGTACAACGAGGGATAAAAGAAGTTGGGATTCTTGATATGCAAATTTATGTTCGCGATAATTTATTGTTTATGATCGTGGACACGATTGATGGTTTTGACTGGGAACGTGATATGACAAGGTTATCCATGCTTCCTCGTCAAGCTGAGTGGGAACGGTTCGTGGCTAAATTTCAAGATGTAGAAGAGGGGGCGTCTTCACGGGAAAAGTGGACTTTAATGGATAAGATATTTGAACTTGTAAAATAGATGAGACATTCTCTTTTTAAATCCAGATCTGGTATTAATTATTTAGTACCTTTTATTATTATTACCTCATGTTTTGCGTTATGGGGATTTGCCAATGATATAACTAATCCTATGGTCAAGGCTTTTTCCAAGATATTCAGGATGAGCGTAACGGAAGGATCGCTCGTGCAAGTTGCTTTCTACGGAGGATATTTTGCCATGGCAGTTCCCGCAGCTTTGTTTATTAGGAAGTTTTCTTTTAAAAGTGGAATATTGATGGGATTGGCCTTGTATGCAACGGGGGCATTGTTTTTTATCCCTGCAAAATTTAGCGGGGAATATTATCCCTTTTTGATAGCTTATTTTATTTTGACCTGCGGTTTGTCTTTTTTAGAAACGAGTGCGAATCCTTATATCCTGTCCATGGGAGATGAAGAAACGGCAACTCGCAGGTTGAATCTGGCACAGGCTTTTAATCCGGTGGGATCTTTATTGGGGATGTTCGTGGCAATGCATTTTATTCAAGCTCGGTTAAATCCCATGAGTACGGAGGAAAGAGGTTTGCTCGATGAGAGTTCGTTTAATGCCATTAAAGATAGTGATTTGTCTGTTTTAATCACTCCTTATATCTGGATTGGAATTCTTATCGTACTTGTATTTTTATCCGTGCTGTTGTGTAAAATCCCGTCAGTGGGTGACGCTTCAACAGGAGGAACGAAAAACATTTCTGTAAAAAAGTCTTTCCAAAAATTGATTGGTAATAAAAAGTACCGAGAAGGAGTGATTGCTCAATTTTTTTATGTTGGGGTACAAATCATGTGTTGGACTTTTATCATTCAATATGGGACTGGTATATTCATGAGAGAAGGGATGACAGAACGTGTCGCAGAGATGTTAGCCCAGAAGTATAACATGGTGGCGATGTTGATATTTTGTGTAAGTCGATTTATGTGTACTTTTTTATTAAAGTATATAAATTCAAGTAAATTGTTGATGGTACTGGCTTCTATAGGAGCAATTTTGATGCTTGGGGTGATCGGATGCGAGAATCGAGAAGGTATATATTGTTTGGTGGGAGTTTCTGCTTGTATGTCTTTAATGTTCCCCACGATTTATGGAATTGCTCTCTGTGGATTGGGAGAGGAAGTGAAGTTGGGTTCGGCTGGTTTGATTATGGCTATTTTAGGGGGCTCTCTTTTGCCACCTCTTCAAGCCATGATTATTGATATGAAAACAATTATGGGGCTATCGGCAATAAATGTTTCGTTTGTAATTCCGTTAATTTGTTTCATGGTGGTTATTATATACGGGAAAAGAACATTGAAATATAGTAATTATGAATAATAATCATTTGGTTATAATGGCAGGGGGAATTGGTAGTCGTTTTTGGCCCATGAGTACTCCAGAAATGCCCAAACAGTTTGTAGATGTTTTAGGAGTAGGTAAAAGTTTACTCCAACTCACGGTAGAAAGATTTAGCGGGGTTATTCCGAGAGAGAATGTATGGATCGTGACATCTAAAAATTATAAAGATATTGTGACGACTCAACTTGATGGAATTCCTAGAGAGCAACTATTACTGGAGCCTTGTATGAGAAACACGGCACCATGTATTGCTTACGTTACATACAAGATTAGAAAAAAATATCCGAATGCTAATTTGGTCTTTTCCCCAGCAGATCATATCGTGTTGGAGATAGAGAAATTCAAAAGGGTAATAATGGAGAGTTTGGTATTCACGTCTTTTCCCGGTAGAATCGTGACGTTAGGGATAAAACCTACGAGGCCGGAAACTGGTTACGGTTATATCAAGGGTGAAGTAGAAGCGGGTGCTAAAATAAGGAAAGTGGAGGCTTTTAAAGAAAAGCCCGGTTATGATCTGGCTAAAAAGTACGTGGCGGAAGAATGTTATTTTTGGAATGCGGGGATATTTGTTTGGAATGTTAGTACAATTATTTCAGAATTTGAAAAGTATGTACCCGAATTGGCTCGAAAATTTGCGGCGTTAGATCCCGTGTATTATTCTTCAGATGAGCAAACGGCTATTGATAAAGAGTTTGCAACTTGCGAGAGTATCTCGATTGATTATGCGGTGATGGAAAAAAGTGAACGTGTTTTTGTTTACCCAGAGGATTTCGGGTGGAGCGATCTTGGAACCTGGGGAAGTCTATATACTCATTTGGAACAAGATAATCATGGAAACGCTATTGTCGGTGAAAACGTGAAATTGGTAGATTGTGAGAATTGCGTTGTTTATGTTCCTGGAATGAAAAAAATGGTTATGCAAGGATTGAATGATTATATCGTGGCAGTTAACAATAACTTGTTGCTTGTTTGTAAAAAAGAAAAAGAACAAGAAATTAAGGAATGGCAAAGTTAGTGATAAAAGTGGATGTGTGTGAAATTCTAGTATTATAAATTGGTGATGAATATTCTTGTTACAGGTATCCATGGTTTCGTGGGTTCTAATCTTGTGTTGTCCTTAAAAGAGAGGCATGTTCTTTATGGGTTGGATATTGTTTCTCCTGAAAAAGAGGGGGTGACAAAGACTTATTCGTGGGATGAGTTGGAGGGAGTGGAAGGGATAGATGCGATCGTGCATTTGGCGGGGAAGGCGCATGATACAAAAAATGAAGCCGTGGCGGAAACTTATTTCACGATAAACACGGGGTTGACCCGGAAAGTTTTTGATTACTTTCTGAAATCTTCGGCAAAGAAATTTATCTTTTTCAGTTCGGTAAAGGCGGCGGCGGATTTCGTGGTGGGGGATAAATTGACGGAGGAGGTGATCCCGACTCCCAATGGGCCTTACGGGGAGAGTAAAATTGCGGCAGAGAATTATATACAGGAAAAGGTGGCTGGTTACAGGTTACTGGGGGCAGGTTGTGAAAAACAGGTTTATATATTGCGGCCTTGCATGATTCACGGGCCGGGAAATAAGGGAAACCTGAATTTGTTGTATAACGTGGTGAAGAAGGGGTTGCCTTGGCCGTTGGGGGATTTCGAAAACAGGAGGTCGTTCACGTCGGTGGATAATCTTTGTTACGTGGTGAACGGGTTGATCGAGAAGGATGTCCCGTCGGGGATATATCATATGGCGGATGACGAGGCTTTGTCTACCAACGAGTTGATCCGGGAGATGTGCAAGGTGATGGGAAAGAAAGCACATATCTGGAAGATGAACAGGGGGTTAATGAAGGAGTGTGCTGGGTTAGGGTCGCTTTTGCATTTGCCTTTGAATCTGGAACGGTTGAGAAAATTGACAGAAAATTACGTGGTGTCGAACGAGAAGATCAAGCGGGCGTTGGGGATTGAACGGATGCCGGTGACGGCGGTGGAAGGGCTGAGGAAAACGATAAGATCGTTTTCTGATTTTAAATTTTAGATTTACGATTTTAGATTGAGAAATCTTATTGAAAATGATTTTAGATTTCTACGGCATGGAGATAGCCTTTGGTTCGTTACAAATTACAGGTTTTTCCTTGTCGTTTAATTTTATCCCTTTTCCCATTCTAAACTCTAAATTTTAAACTTTAAATTTTCATGGAATATTACTTGGTGGTAATGGCGTTACTGCTGGGAATGGAGTTGCTTTATTTCCGGGTGGCGGATCGGTTTAATATTATAGATAAACCGAACGAGCGGAGTTCTCACACGAGGGTCACGCTGAGAGGGGGCGGTATTATTTTTTACGTGGGAGCGTTGGTTTATTTCGTGGCGAGTGGTTGCAGTTTCCCTTGGTTTATGCTGGGATTGACGTTGATAGCGGTGGTTAGTTTCGTGGATGACGTGCGTTCTGTTCCCCAGAAGGTAAGGCTGGTATTTCATTTCGTGGCGATGTTGTTGATGTTTTACCAGTGGGGAATGATTGCCTTGCCGTGGTGGTACGTGGTGGTGGCTCTGGTGGTTTGCACGGGGATCATTAACGCTTATAATTTCATGGACGGGATTAACGGGATCACGGGAGGGTATAGTTTGGTGGTATTATGCGCGTTGGGATACGTGAATATGCAGGTTGTTCCTTTCGTGGACGAGGGTATGATCTACACGATGATTCTTGCCGTGGTGGTATTTAACGTGTTCAACTTTCGCCGAAAGGCCAAATGTTTTGCCGGGGATGTGGGTTCCGTGAGTATCGCTTTCGTGATCTTATTTTTGCTTGGAAAGTTGATGCTGGAAACGGGGGATTGGAGTTATATTATTTTCTTGGTGGTTTACGGGGTGGATAGCGTGTTGACGATTATTCACCGGTTGATGTTGCACGAGAATATCGGTTTGCCACACCGGAAGCACATGTACCAGTTGATGGCAAACGAGTTGAAGATGCCGCATGTGGCAGTATCCTTGCTATACATGCTGGTACAGGGGGGAATTGTTGTGGTATACTTGGCTTTGCCTGATCTGCATTATGTTTGTTTGGGGGGAAGTGTCGTGGTATTGGGGTGTGGGTATGTGCTGTTTATGCGGAAGTATTTTCGGTTACACTTAAAGATTGTTTGATGATTTAGTGATCGTTGATTTGTTTGCGATTTGAAAATAGATAGTATGCCTCGGGGAAACCCGGGGCATTGTTATTTTCACGGGTGTTATTTCAGAGAAAATCGGATGTTGTATTGTTTCCAGGTTATATGGTTGTTTTGCAACAGTCGTAAGATTTACGGGTGTTGAAGAGGGGTGAGATGATGCCGGTATTCGAGCGATTTGAAAAGATTTGAAAAATAGTTGCTAAAATATTTGGAAATCCGGTATTTTTGATTATATATTTGTGACATCGAAACTTTACACGATGTTTTAAAGAAACAGCGACATCGTATCAACCATTCCTTCAAATGGGAATGCATCCAGGGAGTTCAAGGTAATCCCATTTTACAGTTAATCCTATTGTTTTATTTAAAATTTGAAATTATGGCAATTCATGATTCTGTTTTGTTGGGTGCGATGTCTCAATCAGTTGATAACCTTACGATGTGCGTGTGTCGTAAACTTCGTATCGTGCGGCATAAGCCCAAGCATGTTACTAATCCTAGAACCGACAAACAACGGACGCAACGGGCTAAAATGAAGGCGATCATCGAGGTGGCTCGGGCATTTGCTCCGGTGGCAAAGATCGGCTTCCCGGCTCAACCCGCGGGACAGACCGGGTATAACGGGTTTGTCTCGGCGAATTTGCAGGCCGTGACGGTAGATGAGAAGTTCGAGGGAATCGTAGATTATACTCAATTGGTATGTTCGGGGGATATGAAATTACGTACTCCGAAAGTGACCGTAACGATTGCAGGTAAAGTGGTTTCTTTCACGCAGGAAAGTCAAGATGCCAGTTCGCATGCTAGTCTGGATGATCAGGTGTATGCCGTGCTTTACGAAAAGGCATTGGATGAGGTGGAATTGGTGAAGTTGAGAGTGCGTGGGGAGAGCGGATCAACCAGTTTCACGTTACCGGAAGAATGGACGGCGGCTGAAGTTATGGTATATTCTTTTGCCACGACTGTTGCCGGGAGAAAGACCTCGAAAACGTTGGTGTTGACCGTGGAAAGCGGGGAATAATAGGAGGGAGATGTTATGAGTAAGGTGATTGTATTTATGTTGGGTTCATGCTCAACGTTTAGTATTCATATCGGATTGATGTACGTCAATTGGTGTGATATGTTGCTCGCTCATGCGGTGAGCCTGGTAGGGGGAGTTGTGAGTGCGGTGGTCGTGGCTTGGTTGCAGCAGAAATGGAAAGGGAAGTTTAAAATTTAGAATTTAAAAGGGTTTTGTGGGAGTGGTAAAAGTATTGTAAGCTTTTGCCACTCCTTTTTTTGTTCTCAGAGGGAGGACGAGATTTGGGGGTGGCGATTTCGGGTAGATAAGATGAGTTGAATTATGAATCTCGTATATTGTCTTGCTTGATATTTGTGATATATACAAATCAATAGAATAGTGCTTGTGGAAATGTCCAAATAAAGATATGATTTGTTAATAATTGTGTTTTTAGAAATCTCCAAAAAGATAAATACTCTTTAAAAGTCACTGTTTTACAGGCTTCTCAAGATACTTTTGTAGCGCTAAAAACAATGTGAAATAGGGCTTTTTAGATCGTGTGTGTCTAGAAAACGTGTAGTGCGAATTTGTTTCATAAGAGATTAATTGGGGACAGCTCTCCCTCAAAGACAGTTTTCACAAGTTGTACCTGTTTAAGGATGGCGTGTGAAACACATGGAAAAAAATATTAGTTCCTGATAAAAAGGTTAGTGCGCGAAGCGCATCCGGACGATAACAACGGATTAATATAAACTATGAAATAACCATGAGAGCCTTTTCTGATTTATATACCTAAATATGCTTGATAAAGAGACTAGATTATACTGGTACGCTGCATATACGAAAATTAATCAAGAATTAATCATTAAAAAAAGATTGGACGCCTTGGGGGTGGAGAACTATCTGGCAATGCGGGAAGAACTTCGGGAAATCCCTGACGGGCGAAAAAAAGTTCGGGTGATATTGATTCCGCACTTGATATTTATCAGGACGGATCAGTTGACGTCTTTTTCGTTGATTAATGAACATGGGTTGAATATTGTATATCTGAAAGATAGTGAGACTCGTCACTCTTTAGTGGTTCCTGATAGGCAAATGCAAGATTTTATGTTTCTACTCGACTTTTCGGAGGGTACGGTTGAAGTTCTCAACAAAGAGTTGAAAAGTGGCGATCGGGTTCGAATTATCAAGGGGCCCTTGATGGGACTGGAAGGAGAATTGTTACGGGTTAAGGGACATAAAAGGGTGATCGTGAGATTGGAAGGTGTAATTTCTATAGCAACTTCATATATACCGGGAACTTTCTTGGAAAAAATAGGATAGTGATGGAGACAAATATTTTTAATGGTTTGTATAAAAGGATATGGAGTATGCGGGTAACTGATTTTCCTCCCGCGGCTTTATCCGGTTTATTGCATGGTTATCTTTCGATCTACTCGATGGTACGGGTCAACCCTTGGTTGGAAGAAGAATATAATACTCTTGGAGAGATTTATGACCGTATCCGGGAAATCGGAAGAGTGTTGAGTAATCTCGTGAAAGATCCCTCTATTCATGTGGAAGAACGGGTTGGGTACGTGGCCGATCTGATGGATTGTTATCTGGTGTATTCCGATATGAAATACGTCAATACGGCTTTGGATGCGGCTTATGAGATTTTGTCCTTGGAAAATAACGGGAAGGAGAAGGAGGCTTGTCGTACTCCGGAAATGTGCCGGATGTTGTGTAGTTGCTATTATTTCACGAACGAGGAAGAGTGTGCTCGGTTGGCCGGGGAATTAGTGAAAGAATGGAAAAGTGAGAGGAGAATGATTCCCGTGGAGATAGAATGGAGATGGGTACGGGCTCTTGAGTTTTATAATAACACGATGGGGTATGAGAAGTTTTCTAATTCACAGATTCTGCCTTTCTGGGAGAATATTCCCGAAATAATTTCCGAGGATTCGAGTCTGTTAACTCTGTATTTTGACATCTTGTCGGCCGAGGTATATGAAAAAATGCGATCAAGGTAGATTTGTAAATAATTTATTTCGTAAATGATAAATAATTAGAGCGTTAATAATATGAAAATTGCAATCGTCGGAACCGGGTATGTCGGTCTGGTTTCAGGAACATGTTTTTCAGAAATGGGGGTGGATGTGACTTGTGTGGATATTGATCAAAAGAAGATACACGAGTTACAAAGAGGTGTTATTCCAATTTATGAACCGGGTCTGGAAGATATGGTTTATAAGAATATAAAGGCGGGAAGACTTCATTTTATAACTGATATAACAGACGTGTTGAATGACGTTGATGTAGTATTTAGTGCGGTGGGAACTCCCCCGGACGAGGATGGAAGTGCAGATTTACGTTACGTGTTGGAGGTGGCCAGGACGGTGGGGAAAAACCTGAATAAGTATGTTTTGTTCGTGACGAAAAGTACGGTACCGGTGGGAACAGTGCGGAAGGTTCAAGAGACCATACGTGAAGAGATTGATAAACGGAATGTGAATGTCGAGTTTGATGTGGCAAGTAACCCGGAGTTTCTGAAAGAGGGTGCTGCTGTTGACGATTTCATGCGACCGGATCGTGTTGTCGTGGGAGTGAGCAGTAATAGGGCGAGGGAGATCATGACCCGGCTTTATCGTCCGTTTATGTTGACGAACGACCGGATGATTTTTACTGATATCCCGTCTGCCGAGATGATCAAGTATGCTGCAAATTCGATGTTGGCTACTCGCATTAGTTTTATGAATGATATTGCTAATTTGTGCGAGCTAGTCGGTGCCGATGTGAATATGGTGCGCAAGGGGATAGGTAGTGATAGTCGTATCGGGGCGAAATTTTTGTATCCGGGGTGTGGCTATGGAGGAAGTTGTTTCCCTAAAGACGTGAAAGCTTTGATCAAGACCGCGGAACAAAACGGATATGATATGCACGTGTTACAAGCCGTGGAAGTTGTGAATGAAAAGCAGAAAAGATTATTGTTCGATAAACTGAGTTCCCATTTCAATGGCGATTTAAGGGGTAAAACTATTGCCATGTGGGGGCTGTCTTTTAAACCGGAAACGGATGATATGCGGGAGGCGCCGGCATTGGTACTGATTGATCTGTTGTTGAATGCGGGTTGTAATATTTGTGTTTATGATCCTATCGCCATGGATGAATGCAGGCTTCGGGTCGGGAATCTTGTCACTTATTGTAAAAATATGTATGAAGCAGTTGTTGATGCGGATGCGTTGTTACTGGTAACGGAGTGGAAAGAATTCAGGGTTCCGAGTTGGAAAGTATTGACAAAAACCATGAAACAACCTGTTATTATGGATGGTCGGAATATTTACGATCGGAGAGAGATGGGTGAATTGAATTTTGAATATTATTGTATAGGTTAAAGATGAAAATAGGTATTATAAAGGAAACTAAAGTTCCTGAGGATAATCGGGTGGCCTTGACTCCGGATGAAATTGTTACTTTACAGCAGCAATTTCCGGCTTGCGAGATTGTTGTGCAAAGGAGTGATATACGAGCGTATACAGATGAAGAGTATGCATGTAAGGGGATAAAACTTGTAGAGCGTGTGGATGATTGTGATGTCCTGTTTGGGATTAAAGAGGCTGATATAGAGTCTTTAATTCCGGATAAGCATTATTTCTTTTTCGGACATATCGCGAAAAAGCAACCTTATAATCGGTCATTGATAAAAAAAATGATGGCTTTGGGTATTACCTTTACGGATTACGAGTATCTGGTTGACGAATGTAACGTACGATTGTGTGCTTTTGGTTGGTGGGCTGGTGTTGTAGGTGTTTATAATACGCTACGGGCTTATGGGATTCGGTATAAGCAATTTGAATTACCGGAACCAGACCGGAAATTTACGCTTGATTATATGTTGAAAACGGTCAAGGGGTGTAAGTTTTCAGATTTGAAGATTATATTAACGGGTAATGGAAAAGTTTCACGCGGGGTTCAGTATTTTCTGGATAATGTTGGAGCAAAAAGAGTTGAATCTCACGACTTTTTAGTTTTGGATGAAGTTGATTCTATTGTATACACCGTATTGGAATTGCCGGATTTGGTAAATTTAAAAGATCAAAAGGGGGAGTTTGACAGGAATCTGTTTCATGCACAACCGGATGCTTATGAAAGTAATTTCTTGACTTATGCAAAAACGGGTAATGTTTTTATCTCCAGTCATTTCTGGGGAGAGTGTGATCCGGTGTATTTGTCTCAGGCTGATTTGAAAAATCCGAATGTTAAAATAAAAATTATCGGTGATATAACTTGTGATATTCAGGGATCGATTCATTCTACTGTAAGAGCAACAACGCATGCGAATCCGTTTTATGATTATAATCCGGAGACCGGATTGGAAGAAACGGCTTTTTCGTCAGACGATAATATAACAGTTATGGCTGTTGATACTTTGCCTAACGCTTTAGCATTGGATACGAGTGCTTTTTTTGGAGAAGCACTTATAAAACACGTATTCGGGGATATTCTCCAAGGGAATATGGAGGGAAGCAAGGTTATAGAAAGAGCGACAATTTTGAAGGAGGGGCATCTTACGGAACGGTTTAGTTATTTGGAAGATTACGCCTTAAATTAAGTAATGACAGGAACTTTAGCCCAGCGGACAATATCGGGAATGCTATGGAATTCCTTGCAGCGATTTGGAACACTTAGTATTTCATTTCTTGTAAATCTAGTGCTTGCCAGATTATTGTCTCCGGAGGATTTTGGTTGCATTGGTATGTTGATGGTTTTCATTGCGGTAGCCAATGCTTTTATTGATGGCGGTTTTGGGGCAGCATTGATACAGAAGAAGTTTCCCACGCAAGAAGATTATTCAACTGTTTTTTATTGGAATTTGGTTTTATCTGCCGTGTTGTTTATTACTTTATTCTTCGCGGCTCCTGCAATAGCCCGTTTTTATAAAATACCCTTGTTATGTGATGTTTTACGGGTGCAGAGCTCAATTCTTATATTGAATGCTTTTTATTTGGTGCCATCTAATATATTACGTAAAAAATTGGAATTTAAATCATTGGCCAAGGTAAGTATCGTTTCGTCATTGTTGAGTGCCGTAATTGGGATCACGTTGGCTTTATGTGATTTTGGGGTTTGGAGTTTGGTTGCCAATATGTTTTTTTTGAGTTTATTCCAAGCTCTCTTTTTTTGGTTTTGGTATGAATGGCGCCCCCTGTTTTTTTTTAGTTGGAAATCTTTTAAGGAGTTGTTTAGTTTCGGTAGTTTGATGTTGTTGTCGAGTGTTGTTGAAACGATCTATGGAAATGTATCCTCGTTAATTATTGGTCGAGTTTATTCTGCCCGGGATCTGGGATTCTACACGCAGGCAAAAAAAGTCGAAATGGTGCCGACGAATAGTTTGGCGAATATTGTGAATTCCGTTACATTTCCAGTGTTTTCACAAGTTCAAGATGATCGGGAACAGTTGAGGTATTATGTCCAAAAGAATGTTAAATCGATAACGTTTATTACTTTTCCCTTGATGGCGTTGTTGATTGTTGTCGCGCAACCCTTGTTCACGTTCCTGTTCACGGATAAATGGGATAGTGCCGTTCCTTATTTTCAAATATTATGTGTTGTCGGGATGGTGGATACATTGAATTCTACGAATACAAATGTATTTAAATCTCTGGGGAAGAGTGGTATATTTTTTACGGTACAATTAATAAAACGGAGCCTTGGAATCGTGTCCATACTAATCGGATTGCAGTATGGTATTTCGGGATTATTGTGGGGTATTACAATATCCGGTTATTTGAATTTTTTTATCAATGCTTTTGTAACCGGGCGATTGATAAATTATGGTATTAAAGAACAAATGAGGGATGTCGGATTAAGTTATTTGTTGGCTTTGATAGCAGGTTGTGTTACTTTTTTCTTGTTCTCATTTGTCGAGTGGCATTATTTTATATCTCTGGTTGCGCAGGCGATTGTTTATGCGGTTGTTTATTTGGGAGGTGCCAGTGTGATGAAGTTGGAGGGGTATTCCATTTATCGGAAGATTTTAATTGATAGAATGAAGAAGGTCATATGATAAAAAGGTTTTGCGTGTATTTTTATACGAGAGGTTTATCGTGTATAGATTTAGTGAGAAATAGAAAGAGGTATGTTTTAGCTGATTCTTATTATTCAGAGTTCGAGTCAAAATCTCGTGTGAGAATTTTTTTTCAACAGCTCGGTTTTATCCTGAGATACGGTTCGTTTGAACCTTTTTATTTCCTGTACGGATTTGATAAAAAAGAAATGTCGAAAGGGAAAATGGCTCAATACATTACACCGTATTGGCGTTTTCAAAAGAAAATAGACAGGCTTAATATTGCTCCTCCTAAATATGGGCGTTTTCATGGTCGTACGTTGACATTTGACAAGTATTATTTTGGTTTGATATTGGAAAAATTAGGTTTTCCGACACCAAGATTGTTCTGTTACGTGAAGCAGGGGAAAATTTTGTATTTATATAATCAAGATAAAGAATCTGAATCCATATCGAATGAGGACAGCCTACGGCACTTTCTTTTAGAGGATAAAGATGCTTTTGTAAAGCCGAGCGATGGACAGTTGGGAATTGGAATCTTTTCTTTAAAAGTTGAGAATCAGGTTATATACAAAAATGATGAGGAGATCACCTTGGATCAATTGTGTGAAATTTTATCGACCGGTAATTATTTGATTCAAGAAAGAGTATATCAACACCAGATGTTGAGTGAGTTATGTCCTTACACGTTGAATACGATACGTTTGCAGACCGTTATGACGAATGAGGGGAACGTGCTACCGTTTGGTGCAGGCTTGAGAATCGGAAGGAAAGGTAACGTGGTGGATAATTGGGCTAAGGGAGGTGTTTTTGTAGGGATTGATATGGATAAAGGGGAATTGTTTAAGTATGGTTTTTTGAAACCACAATTTGGAACTAAAATAGACAATCATGTTGATACCCAAGTTGTATTTGAAGGGGTGAAGATTCCTTATTTTAAAGAGGCTGTGGAAGGTGCTTGTGCGTTACATCAGCAATTGTATCGGATGCATTCTATCGGATGGGATATTGCAATAACGGAACATGGATATATTTTTATAGAGGCTAATGGGTTGTGGGAAATTTCACTGGTACAGGCGGTACATGGCGGTTTAAAGGAAGTTGAACAATATTTTTAGAATCATGTTGAGAATCATATTAAGGAAGTGTAGAAGTGGTGTTTCTCTTTTTCGTAAAACGAGAAAGATGCAAAAAGATTCAAAAAAGAGTTTTTTCCTTCTCCTCGATGATTATTTGAAATTGAAGAAGCGGAAAGGAATTCGTTTTGATGAGTTTTTTCAATATGAATTTGATAAAAAAGATGAGAATTTTAAAAAAGCATATCTCGGAGAAAATGAGAAAAGGGCTTATCTTGATCTTTTGAATCCTAAAAAATATTATGTCGTTGCCAGAAATAAATACTTTTCTCATTTATTCTTGGAGAATGTCGGCATTAAGACTCCTTGTCTATATTGTTATTATGATCCGGAATATGTGGGAATCCAAGGGGATGGTAAGATTGCTTATGATTTGAATACGACATTAGAAATTCTAAGGAAAAATAATGTGCAAGAATGTGTGATAAAGCCTGTTGAAGGTACTCATGGTGTCGGTGTTTGCTTGATACGGTCTATGGAATATCTTGCTGATGATTGTGTTATGAGACGGTATGATGGGGACGTGGTAAAGTTGTCAGAGGTTTTGTCAACGGAAGCAATGATCTTCGAGGAGATTGTTAAACAAACGAGGCAGTTTGGAGACTTCAATCCTTCTTCGGTGAATACGGTTAGGATTGTTTCTACTTTATATCCTGATGGGGAGGTACGATTTGCTTCATTTTGGCTCCGGATCGGTAGAAGTGGCAGGTGTGTGGATAATGCAGGAGACGGGGGGAATATTAATGCTTCTATAGATTTAAATGACGGGACGATTTATAATTCAATTCAATTTAATGGATGGCGAAATATTAAGAATATTGATTCACACCCGGATACGGGGGTACAATTGGCCGGAATTAAAGTAGATCATTGGAATCGTATAAAAAACGAGATTGTTAAGTTTCAGCAGAGTATGCCTATTTTGAAAGCTATCGGTTGGGATGTTGCCATTACCGATATGGGACCGGTAATTTTGGAAATTAATGATTTTTGGGACGTAACAGATCAACTCGTATGTATTATGAATAAAAGAGATGAAATACGAAAATGTTATCTGGCCTGGAAGAGCGTGGAAGCTAAAAGAGAGAAGAAACTTTATCGTTTCGAACGTCAAAATAATGAATTGTCTGATTCGGTGTTAAATAAAATTATTCGACATGAGTAAGTGTGTGAATGTTCTTTTTTGTGGAGATTTTTGTTCGACACCTTCTCCGTCACTGATAACGGTATCAGACGAACTGAAAGAATTGATTTCTTCAGCGGACTTGCGAGTTTGTAATTTTGAAGTTCCTGTGAAATCAGAAGGTAAAGCGATTGATAAGATACCGCCAATACTGTCTCAGTCAGTTGAATCTCCTGATTTCTTGGAGAGTTTGGGATTTAATGTTATTTCTTTAGCCAATAATCACATGTTTGATTATGGTAAAGAAGGTTTTTACCAAACGAGAGATTCATTTTCAAAGGTGGTAGAGGTATTGGGGGCGGGAACTTTTGAGGAAGCGTATAAAGTGCATGTTGTAGAGTGTAACGGAATCAAAATAGGTTTTCTTGCAGTTGTTTTTGCCTGTTCCGGGGTGTTGAATGAAGAGGCGGAGCGTGGTGATTTGGGGTGCGCAATGATAAACCATTTGAAGGTGAATCATTTAATTGTAGATGCTAAAAAGAAGGTGGATTTTCTTTTTGTTTATCCTCATGATGGGATTGAATACGTGGGAATTCCGCTTCCTGAAGTAAGGGCTCGTTATCGTGATTTCATTGATTGGGGAGCTGACGGGGTTATTGCTCACCATCCTCATGTTCCGCAGGGGTGGGAAGTATATAAACAAAAACCGATATTTTATAGTTTGGGGAATTTCTTTTTTAATTCGAAACAAACTCCCGATTATAAAGCGAAAACGGATTACTGGTATAATGGTTTACTTGTAAAAATGGACGTGGGTGTGGAGTTAGAAAAGACTATAAACTTTGAGGTATACCATGTTTTAAACGAGGGAAATATTCATTTGGGATTAGATCATACTGCATCTATAAAAAGTCATGTGCAGGTTTTATGTGAGGCGTTACAGGATGATCGCATGTATGAAGAGCTTCTAAAGCAAGAGATGTTGAGATTATGGAAAAGTAAGTATTCGCCTACATTGAACTGGTCTTTCCTTTCGGCTTCAACAGAATATGGATATGTGAATTCTTTCAAGAATAGTCTGAAAGGCTTTCTTGGGAAGAAAGCAGATTTGAAGGATTTTTATGCTTTCATGAAAAATGATAGTGATAGGAATTTAATCATTCGATGTCTAAAAAAAATGTATAATTATAAGTGATTTATGAAGGAAAAAGTCATGTCGTTGATCCAGTTCTGGAGGAGAAAATATAAATTTCTCTCGTTGACTCGTCAATATCAGAAAAATATAAAGGAAATGGGGGCTACTTGTGAGTTGAAAAATTTAACTAAAGAGCAGAGTGATGAGATTCAAAAATACTATATGGAGCATTATGGGAAAAAGATAAAACTAGATTGTCATCGGTATTATTATTCTGTCAATGATCTGTTTTCTGTAAAGTATATTCCGACATATATTTATTATTCCCAGATAACGCCATTGTTTAATGACGTGAAAATGAGGGTTGTGTATTCTGATAAAAACATGTCGGACAGGTTATTCCCGGATATGTTGCAACCTCGGGGAATTATTAAAAATATGAATGGTTTCTTTTATCACGAGGAGAAACCGATAGATCGGGAGACGGCGATAGGGCTTTGTCATAATTTACCTGATGCGGTTATCAAACATAGTATTGATTCTTGCCAGGGAGAGAGTGTTATTCGTTTCTCATCTATTCACGGAATAACTTCTTCTCAAAATAGAACTGTTAAAGAGCTGTTCGACTCGTACGGGAAGAATTTTCTGGTACAGGAGGCTGTTTCGCAGCATGAACGTCTGGGATCTTTAAACCCGTCTTCTTTGAATACGATAAGAATTATGACCTTCTATCGGGATAATAATGAAGTTGTGCCTTTGTTTGCCGTGCTGAGAATGGGGCGGAAAGGAGTGAAAGTTGATAATGCTTCTGCCGGAGGTTTGTATTGCGGAATTAACGAGGAGGGGAAATTAGCTAAATATGCGTACACTTTAAAACCATTTGGCAAATACTTGACGTCAGATTCCGGGGTGGTATTTGAAGGTTTTGAAGTTCCTCGATTCGGAGATCTCGTTGCTAAGGTGAGGGAGATGCATCAAATGTTACCTTATGCCAGACTGATCGGGTGGGATATGTCCGTGGACGAGAATAATAATATCGTGTTGATTGAAATTAATCCCACGGATACTGGAGTGTTCCAAGCCACGGGACCCGCCTTTGGAGACTACACGGAGGAGATATTACATGCGATTCGTAAATAAGCAACGTGATTAAAATAAGAGGAATGTATTTGTTGGTGAAAAGAGTCGGGCGTGACCTTAGAAATCGTTATTATACACGTATTGGGAAAAAGAATCCCGAGAAGTTAGCGAAAATGCTATTTAAAAAATATCACGGGAGAGAGATGAATCTTGATTGTCCTGTAGAATTAGGAGAAAAGATTAATTGGTTGAAATTTCGGTCAAATACGGAGAAGTGGAGTGAATTGACAGATAAATATGCTGTCAGAAAGTATGTTCAAGATTCAGGATTGGGACATACTCTGAATGATTTGTACGGGGTGTATGACCGAGTTGAGGATATTCATTTTGATACATTGCCAGACTCGTTCGTGTTGAAGTCGACTAACGGGGGAGATGGAAAAAATGTTCTGATTGTTAAGGAGAAAAAGAGGTTAGATATCCCGTTCGTGAAGAAAGAACTTGAAAGATGGTTCACAACTTCTTTCGGTTTAGCTAGTGCAGAACCCCATTATCAGAGGATTAAACCAAGAATTATAGCCGAGAAGTACCTGAAACCCCAGACTGCAGAAGATTTGTCTCTCGTGGATTATAAGTTTTATTGTCTGAACGGGAAAGTATATTCGGTTTTCTTATGTTGCGACCGGATCGGGAAAGAAACTCATTATGCATTTTATGACAAGGCATGGAATTTTTTACCAGGGAAAATATTGTCGGAATACGAGGCGGAAAAAGTATATCCCAGACCCCAGTCCTTTGATAAAATGGTAGAATATAGTGAAATTCTTGCAAAAGAGTTTCCTATCGTGAGGGTTGATTGGTATGAAATAGACGGAGAACCTGTTTTTGGAGAAATGACATTTACCCCGGCGGCGGGTTTCCTTTTTAGATTTACGAAAGAATATTTAGTGGAGATGGGCGAACAAGTCGTTTTGCCATCCTGATGATGAAGCTTTAATAACGGTTTTCGTGGAAGTAAAATTATTACCTGTTTTATCAACCATCATGTTTTTTGCTTTTATTGGGGGGGATTGTATCTATGCGGATCAAACGCCTTTATTAAATCAGATATTGGTGGTGATGCAAGCCTTATCGTTTTTAGTAACTATTATATGGTGGGTAAAAAAGAAGGTGTTTTCTAAATTTGATGTTTGGTTGTTTGCCTTTTTTTCAATTCTATTGATTGTCACGCTTGTGCGGGAAGGGTACGTGTATTCATTGTTAACAAGGTGGATGCGTATTTTCGGGTGTGTGTTTCTTGCCGAAATTCTTATAAAGCAAAATAAAGCCTATTTATTTAGTAGTCTGTCGATTGTTTATTCTGCTTTAGTCTACCTCGGTTGTGTTTGTCTGTTATTGTATCCGGACGGGATGTTTTATGTTCGTATCAATAATTACGTGACGTTACCTTACTCTATTCTGGGAAATGGAAATTCTTACGGAATCGTGTTGATTCCCGCAATTGTTATTAATAGCATATATGCATCGACTTGCGGGCGAAAATACACGATTAATCTGGTTTTGCTGATGTTGTGTTCTGCTATTATTCTTTTGAAGGTTTGGTCTGCCACCTCAATTGTCAGTTTTGCTTTACTTTTGGGGTACTATTTTTTTGTTTACAAGACGAGATTTGCAAGTTATGTCACTTCCAAGAGATTATTGGCAATTTATATCCTTTTTTTCCTGGGTATTGTGGCTTTTCAGATACAGAGTAGTTTCTCTTTCTTGATTGAAGATGTTTTAAAGAAAGATTTTACTTTTTCATCACGGACAGTTATATGGGATTTAGCTTTAGTGAAAATAAAGAATTCCTTTTTACTTGGGTATGGAGAAGTTTTTCATGGATTATATATTGATGTTTTCGGTGGGCGAAATGCACATAATATTATTTTGCATATTTTGCTTCAAGGTGGAATAATTGCGTTTGGTATTTTCTTTAGTTTACTGTATATCGTGCTATCCAGACTGAATAAGAATAAGAAATTCCATTTATCTAACTGGTTATCCGTGTCTATTTTCGTGATGTTTGTATTGATGACAACAGAGGTATACTCGTTATTGTCATTATTCCTTATGTTTTTATTCGCTTTTTATATCGAGAAATTCAGGTATAACAGATCTTTTAATATTTGTGTATGGGCATAAATTATTCCATTATTATTCCTCATAAAAATACTCCTCGGCTTTTACAGAGGTGTTTGGATTCTATTCCTCGTAGAGACGATATTCAAATAATCGTTGTTGATGATAATAGCGATCCCGGAAAAGTTGATTTCTCGAATTTCCCCGGAGAGGGATCACCGAATGTTGAAGTTTATTTTCCCAAAGAGGGTAGAGGGGCCGGGTATGCCCGGAATCTTGGATTGACCAAAAGTGTCGGGCGGTGGACCTTATTTGCTGATGCGGATGATTTTTATAATCCTTGTTTGCTCGATAGTATTGATAAATATGAGAAGAGTGATTTTGATATCGTGTATTTCTGCACGAATGCTTTAGATTCGGATACCTTGATGCCGAGTCGTGAATCTGAAGCTAAAAACGCTCTTAATCAGGTTTCACGGATGGTTCATGATGCGTTGCAAACAGATGATTACGAGGAGTTGAGATATAAAAACTATACGTCTTGGGCGAAATTGATTTCGAGTGATTTAATCAGAAGACATCAATTACGTTTTGATGAAACAAAGGCAAATAACGATGTGATGTTTAATGTGCAAGCGGCACATTTCGCTGGAAAGGTTGTTGCAGATACTTCTGTAATATACTGTGTCACCTATCACGGGGAATCATTGATTATGAATTTTTCGGAAGAGGCATGTAAAGCCCGTTTGTACGTGAATCAACGATGTAACGAGTTTTTGCAACGTGTTGGTAAAACACAATATCGTACAAATCTTTTCCCGTTTATTATTAGTCGGGATGGCTTCACGTTGGGTGGCTTTGGGCGGAGACTATCAATTTTGCATGCATCATATGTTTTTCGATGGTTGTTAATAGATATGTTTATTCATGTTGGATTACTTGTTAAAATCTTTATTAATCCCTCGCAAAGAAAACTTTGGCAGAATAGAAGAAAAATGATAGAAAGTAGTAAATAGGTAATTTGTAGATATTGAAGTTGTGTGTAATATTTTTCATTTATGTATAAAAAAATAGGGAAGCAGGTACTGGATATTTCTTTTGCATTTTTTGGGGTGTTATTACTATCTCCTTTACTCTTTTTCATCATTTTGACGTTATTCTTGTCGAATAAAGGATCTGGAGTTTTTTTTACTCAAACTCGTGTGGGACGGGACGCAAGATACTTTAAAGTGATAAAATTCAAGACGATGACGGATGAATGTGATCATCAGGGCGTTTTATTACCGGATGCCGAGCGTTTGACTAAGATCGGGAGATTTATACGTTCAACCTCCATGGATGAATTACCCCAGTTGATAAACGTGTTGAAGGGAGATATGGCCTTGATCGGTCCGAGACCTCTGCTCGTGGAATATCTAACTTTATATACGAAAGAACAGGCCCGGAGACATGATGTGCGTCCGGGAATCACCGGTTGGGCCCAGATACACGGCAGGAATGCGATCTCGTGGGATGAGAAACTTAAATTGGACGTGTGGTACGTGGATCATCTTTCATTTCCTCTGGATTTAAAGATTTTTTTCTTGACAATCGGGAAGGTCGTGAAGAAAGAGGGAATAACAAAAGAGGGGATGGCGACGACCGAAGCTTTTAACGGACACAATTAATTTTAGAATATATGATAAAGATAAATCTTGTCGAGTATTTTGAAAACACGGTGCGAAAGCATGCTGATAAGATCGCCGTGTATGATAAAGAACGTGACATCACTTTTTCTGGTTTAGAACAGAAATGTAAATTGTTGGCGAGTGAAATTTTATCACGTAAAAACGTGATAAAAAGACCAATAGCAATATATCTTAATAAAAGTATAGAAAGCGTTTATTCGGATTTGGCTGTTATATATAGCGGGAATTTCTACATGAACCTGGATGTAAAAACTCCCGTGACGAGAATAAAGAACATTCTGGAACTAGTGTGTCCCGAAGTAATTATCACGAATAATCAGTTCGAGAAAAACATACAGGATATTGTGCCGAAAGAGACCGTGGTTATCAATCTTGATTCGGTCGATTTTGGTGAAATTGTTCGTGATGACAATATGCTTTCCGCTCGTCTGGGAACGCTGATCGACACCGATCCTCTTTGTATTATAAATACTTCCGGTTCAACGGGGACTCCCAAGGGGGTGGTCTTGAATCATCGGAGTTTTGTTGATTTCACGGAATGGGCAGATGACACGTTCTCTTTCACGGATGAAGAGATTATCGGTTCATTGTCCCCTTTGGTTTTTGATATATACAGTTTCGAGTTATGTATGTTGATGGCCAAGGGAAGTACGATCGTGTTGATTCCCGATCATTTGTCTGCTTTCCCCGCGGCGATATTGCAATTATTGCAAGAGAAAAAGGTATCATTTATTTTTTGGGTACCGACGATCATGGTCAATATCGCTAACATGAATTTGTTGGATAAAATACAGTTGCCGGATCTGAGATTATGCTGGTTTGCGGGAGAGGTGTTCCCAACAAAACAATTTAATTACTGGCACGGGGAGTTGCCGCGTGTTTTATTTGCCAATCTTTATGGACCGATCGAGATCACGCTGGACTGCACTTATTTTAAAGTAGAACGGGAGATCAGGGACGAGGAACCGATACCTATCGGATTTCCGTGCAGGAATACAGACGTTTTGATTTTGGACGAGGATGACCGAGAAGTGGCGGAAGCGGGACGAGAAGGAGAACTTTGCATTCGCGGGACTTCTTTGGCGATGGGGTATTATAACAACCCGGAGAAGACGGCTGCTGCTTTTGTTCAAAACCCGTTGAACAGTGCCTACCCGGAAATTATCTATCGTACGGGTGATGTCGTGTACCGGAATTCTTTCGGCGAGATTGTTTTCAAAGGTCGAAAGGATACTTTAATAAAGCATTTGGGGTATCGGATCGAATTAGGAGAGATCGAACACGTGATTATCAATAAATTGAAATTAGTCCGGAACGGGTGTATCGTGTACAACAACCAGAAAAAAGAGATCACGTTGTTTTACGAGGCAGAACAAGAAGTCAACGTTTCTGAATTCAGAACAAGAATCGGTAAAGAATTGCCTAAATATATGGTTCCGACGGCATTTCATTGTTTAAGTGAATTGCAGCGGAATACGAATGGAAAAATAGATCGTTTACATTATAATCAACTGGTCACGGGTTTATGAGCAAGATCAATTCGTACCGGGAGGTTCTCGATCTATCATGTGCAGTACGGAATCTAAGAAAGGGATTTATAACTAATTTCTATCCGGACTCTTTCCGAGTTGATTTGTGGTGTAAGTACGGTAGTTTATTTTATTATTTATACCCGGAGACTGTATTTTTCGAACAGGTAGAAAGAGGTTTCAGGCATTTGTTTTATATCTCGACTTCAGAACAGGCATTAAAAGAAGCATTAATTGATTTTTTGGCTGGGCATGAAACGGGTTCATTAGTGGTAGATGTTCTGGGAAATGATTCGGATTTGCCTGTAAAGAGACTTTTTGAAGAAAATGGTTTCCAAGAATACTCTTCCCTGATTCGTATGACACGGATAAACTCTCTTGTTGGAGAGGAAAAGGTTATTCCGGATGTCGTATTTCAGGCTGGAATAGGGGATGTGCAGGAGATATTGAAATTATATGATACTTACTTTGACGCTTACATTGAGCAAATCCCGTTAAGAGAAGAGTTAGAAAGATGGATCGCTTCCGATCATGTGCTGGTGTATCGGGCGGACGGGCACATTGTAGGATTCCTGATTTACGATTTGACGGGTGTGACTCTTTATCTACGCTATTGGTTTGTACATCCGGAATATCGGGATCAAAAGATAGGGGCTATTTTGTTTAAAGAATTTATGAGGCGGGGAGAAAATACCCGGCGGCAGTTGTTCTGGGTTATATCCTCCAACGAAAATGCAATAAAGCGTTATGTTCATTATGGTTTTGCTATAGAGAAAATGTTTGATTATGTTTTAATAAATACGTTATGAGAGAAAAAGTTATACAGATTTTGTCTGAATTACGTCCGGAGTTTGATTTTAACGATTCGTTGAATTTCATGGAAGAAGGGATGTTGGATTCATTTGATATTATAAATTTAGTTACGGCCTTGGATCAAGAGTTCGGTATTTCTATAGATGGAATTGATGTGTTGCCGGATAACTTTTCGACGATAGACAGGATCATCGGGTTGGTAGAAAAAAACAGGGCTGTCTGATGAATCTGAAGTTTCATAATAAGAAGATAACAGGGATTCTGACGATTTTACCCGCGAACGAGATAAAATTTGAAGATGAAATGTTGAATTATAATTTTACCGCAGCCAAATCCTTGAAGTTGAAGATGGCTATGGGATACGATACGCATCGTGTCGTGGAGGGGGATACCTGTGTTTCGGATTTATGTGTCCACGGGATGGATTATCTTTTCAAAAATAATCTGCTGGCTAAAGATGACATTGATGCCTTGATACTGGTGACTCAATCCCCGGATCATATTATGCCGCCCACGAGTAATATTATTCAAGGGCGGTTGGGGTTGAAACACGATATGATATGTTTGGATATAAACCAAGGGTGTGCCGGGTACGTGTTGGGATTGGTGCAAGCGTTTATGCTTCTGGAACAGGAATGCATCCGCAAGGTGGTGCTTTTAAATGCGGATGTTTTGAGCCGTAAAGTTTCTAAAAGAGATCGTAACAGTAACCCGTTGATCGGAGATGCTGCATCCGTTACCGTCGTGGAGAAAGACTCGTGTGATAGCGAGATATTCGGGAATATTCGGATGGATGGATCGCGGGCAGAAGCGTTGATGATCCCTGCGGGGGGATTCCGTTTGCCTTCTTCTGCCGAAACAGCAGTGATGGAGGAAGACCCGAACGGGAATTTCAGGTCGAGAGATCATTTGGTGATGAAAGGGGATGAGGTTTTCAATTTCGTGCAACAAGAGGTTCCTCCTATGATTGAAGAGTTGTTACAATTCTCATCCTGTGACAAGGAAGATGTGTCCTGGTACCTGTTTCATCAGCCAAACAAGTTTATGTTGAATAAGTTGGCTGATAAAATTGGGATACAACGGGAGAAAATGCCTGCCAATGTTGTCGAAAAATTCGGGAACTCTAGCGGGGTGACGATTCCTGTCAATATAGCCTATAATTTGGGAGATACTTTATTGCGAGAGCACGTGAAAGTGTGTATGGCCGGCTTTGGAGTGGGACTTACCTGGGCATCGCTATTGTTGGATATAGGAAAATTACAGTTCAATCAAATAATTAATTTTTAAATTGTAAATTATGGAAGAATTATTGGAAAAATTAGCGGAAATACTGGAAGTGGACGAGTTGGACGGAGTGAAGAAATTTGTGGATTTCGAAGAATGGGATTCTCTTTCAAGTTTATCGGTTATCGCCATGTTGGATGCTGACTATAAAATGTCGATGTCAAATAAAGAACTTCTAGCTTACCCGTCGATTAACGCTTTTTGCGAAGACGTGTTATCCCGGAAAAAATAGAATGTCATTTGTTTACGGGGAGAAGAGTACACTTCGTGTGATCGACTTTCCCGTAAAATAACTATCGTGTGTGGTTTTAATATAGAAAGGATTCTATCATGAATAATCCATTTTCTTTGGTCGGGAAAACGATTCTGGTCACGGGGGCTTCTTCCGGGATTGGGAAAGCTATCGCGATCGAGTGCTCAAAACTGGGGGCGTGTCTGGTTATAACCGGAAGGGATGAGAGAAGATTACACGCCACTTGGGAGTTGCTGGAGGGAAAGGGGCACGTTGAAGTTGCCGGGGATCTGACGATGGAGGAAGAGGTGGAGGAGTTATTAAACTTGTTGCCGGAACTGGATGGAATTGTCCATGTTGCCGGTGTGGGCCAGAGTATACCATTCCCGTATATATCCAAGGAAAAACTGGATAGTATGTTTTCCGTGAATTTCTTTGCTCCGGTTCTCCTGTCCCAAAAGATGATTAAAAAGAGAAAATTACGTAAGGGTGCTTCTATCGTGTTCATATCTTCAATAGATGGTCCCGTGACCGCCCATATCGGGAATGCTATTTATTCCTCGACAAAAGCCGCTTTAACAGGAATGGCCAAAAACATGGCAGTGGATCTGGCATCCAAGAGAATCCGAGTCAATTGTGTCCTTCCCGGAATGGTCGAGACCCCGTTGATTCATCAGGGAAGTATCTCGGAGGAGCAATTGGATCAAGATAAATTGTCTTATCCCTTGAAACGATATGCACGACCGGAAGAGGTGGCTTATGCGGTTATTTATTTTTTGTCTGATGCCAGTAGTTTTACCACCGGGGCTAATCTGGTCGTGGATGGTGGTTTTACATTATTGTAATATGTTACGGAATACTATAAAGTAATAAATATGGATTTTGTTTTTTCAAATAGTTCTATTACAGGAATGTTGGCTGTAATGCCCGATAGGGAGATCAAGTTTGAAGATGAGATGGTTAATTTTAATTTCCCGATTAAAAGTTCTTTGAAGTTGGCTAAAACATTCGGGTATGGAGCCCGTCGTGTGGTTGATGATGGTGTGACGGCTTCTGATTTGTGCGTGTACGGTATAAATTATTTGCTGGATGCGGGTTTGTTGAAAAAGGAAGATATCGGGGGAATACTTTTTATCAGCCAGACGCCGGATTATATTCAACCCCCAACATCGAACGTGATACAGGGAAAATTGGGGCTTGGTTATGATGTCTTGTGCATGGACATTAATCAAGGGTGTGCCGGTTTTGTCTTGGGAATATTTCAGGCTTATTCTCTATTAGCCTCAGGTTTGGAGGGAAAAATACTTCTGTTGAACGCGGAAACCCCTTCTTTGGTTATGCCCAAAAGGGATCGGAGTTCAACTCCTTTATTCGGTGATGCCGCAACGATAACGGTTATCGAGAAAACAGATGCTGAAACCCCTTCCCGGTTTAAGATAAAGAATGACGGTTCGAGGTACGATGCGTTAATTATTCCCGCAGGCGGTTTCCGTATGCGTTGTTCCACGGAGACAAGTGTCGAAACCCAACAGGAAGACGGGAATTTTAGAAGCCTCGAACATCCCGTGATGAAAGGAGATGACGTGTATAATTTTACCGTGAATGAAGTGATCGAATTAATCGAGGAGATGGTTTCCACTTCCTCGTTAACAAAGGAAGATATTGATTATTACATGCTTCATCAACCGAATCGTTTTATCCTTCAGAATATGGCGAAGAAAATGGATATTCCGGAGGATAAAATGCCCAATAATATCGTGGGGCTTTTCGGGAATAGTAGTAGTGCGGCTTTGCCTGTCAATATCGTGTACAATTTTGGAGAGATTTTGGAACGGCGAGAGTTGACATTTCTTTTAAGTGGTTTTGGGATCGGGTTATCTTGGAATACTGCTTTAATGAAACTGGGGAATTTGAATTTTTGTAAAATGGTAGGTCATTCTTTATGTCAGTAGTAAATTGTAATCCAATGGATCTGTCCGGTAGGTCTTATATCATAACCGGTGCCGCCTCTGGGATCGGGAAGGCGACAGCTATTATTTTATCGAAATTAGGAGCAAAATTGTTGTTACTCGATATAAATAAGGGAAATCTGGAACAACTTCATGATTCGTGTGAGAATATGGTTGATACTCTTGTTATTGATCTGACAAAATCGGGGGATATCAAGAGTTTGGTAAAAGAAAAAATAGCTGTTTTCGGTAAAATTAATGGTTTTGTCCATTGTGCGGGCATCCCTTATATATCTCCGTTAAATGCGGTAAATACCGAAAAGAGCGAGATGTTGTACAAGTTGAACACATACGCGGCAATCGAATTGGCTAAAGTATGTTCCAACAAGCAGGTGTACGTGGGGGAACATGGTTCTTTCGTGTTGCTTTCTTCCGTTTACGGGCTGGTCGGATCGGCAGCTAACGTGGTTTACGCCATGAGTAAAGCTGCCATTATCGGTATTACCCGGTCATTATCTATAGAATTGGCTCCCAAAAATATTCGGGTGAATTGTATTGCACCCGGTTTCGTGAAAACGAACATGTTGGCGGGTAACGCGGGGGCGTTTGATGATTCTTACAATCAGAAGTTGGAAGCTTTGCATCCGTTGGGTTTGGGGGATGCGGATTCAATAGCGGAACCTATCGCTTTTTTATTGTCTGATGCAAGTCGATGGATCACGGGGGCGATTATCAACGTGGATGGCGGTTTTACTGCTCAATAAATAAAATGGAATGAAAGAATGTATTATTATAACCGGAGCTTCTTCCGGCATGGGACGTGAGATGGCTAAAAAATTCTCTTCCTCTTATCCTGTTATTTTGAATGGCCGGGATCTGGAACGTCTGGAAGAAACGAGACAACAGTGTCAAAATCCCCAGAATCAATTAATATGGCAGTATGATCTGGAAAATGTGGAGGATGTTGAACAAACTTTGGCGACATTCCTGACGGGACATCAGGTCCGGGTAGCTTATTTCGTGCATTGTGCCGGTTACATGAAAACTTATCCTTTGAAGATGGTTTCTGCGTCACTATTTCAGCAGACGTTTAATATAAATGTCATTTCTGGGGCCTTGATTATAAAAACATTGATGAATCGTAAATTGAATGGCGATACGCTAAAAAGCGTGGTGTTGATCTCTAGTAATATCAGTAATTTCGGGGCGAAGGCTTTTGGGGTTTACGGGGCTTCGAAAGGAGCCATGGATGCCTTGATGCGTTCTTTGGCCGTGGAGCTGGCGCCCAAGGTACGGTTGAATTCCGTGTTGCCGGGAGGGGTGCGTACCACGATGACGGAGCATATGTACCAGGATGAGGAGCTCGTGAAACGTATGGCTGCGACCTACCCGCTGGGTTTGGGGGAGGCAAATGATATTTATGAAGTCGTGAATTTCTTGTTATCCGACAAAGCAAGATGGATCACGGGACAACAATGTACCGTGGACGGTGGGCGTACGATTAATATTACCGGGTGATGTCTCTGGAACTGGTACGAATTGTGAACAAGCCTATTCCCTCTAATTGTTTCTTGATTTTTGATAAAGAGATCGGTAACAATTGCCTGATCGTTGATCCGGGGAGTGAATGTTCGGATGATCTGGAGTTTGAGTTGAAACGGTTGGATTTGATTCCCGAGTATATCATCCTGACACATGAGCATTTTGATCACGTGTGGGGTTGTAATGAATTAATCGAACAATACGGGGCAAAAATCATTGCTTCCGCCTGTTGTTCCGAGGGAATTCAAAGTAACAAGAAAAATCATTCCCTGTTTTATAATCAAGTTGGGTTCGAGATCGCTCCTGCGGATGTGTTGATCGAAGATATCGGGTTCCGTTTTGAGTGGAACGGGATAGGCTTAGACTTTTTTATTGCGGAAGGCCACACGAACGGAGGTATCTGTTTTGTGGTGGGTGAGTATCTTTTTACCGGGGATTCCTTGATAAAAGATTTGAAAACCGTGACGAAATTGTATTGCGGTTCGAAAGAAAAATTGAAAGAAACAATCAGGAAGATAGAAGAACTTCGAGGGCGTGACCTGACGGTTTGTCCCGGACATGAGCCGTGTTTCTTGTTGGATGATTACGATTTGAATAAAGCTATTGGAAAATAAAAATAATTAGTGAAAATGTTACGAGATATTGCTGTTTACGGGGCTGGTGGGTATGGACGAGAAATAGCTTGCTTGATCAAAAAGATTAATGATCGGGAAGCGAGGTGGAACTTTATCGGTTATTTCGATGATCGTGTTGAAGCGGGAACGAGTATTTCATACGGGCAAATACGGGGGAACATGGAGGTGTTGAATGCGTGGGAAACGGAATTAGATGTCGTGTTTGCGATATCTAATGCGGAGGTGTTGCAAGTGTTGTATCGTAAGGTTGCTAACCCGCTTGTTGCTTTCCCGAATATAATCGACCCGGATACCGTTTTTTTAGATAGAGATAGCTTGGAAATGGGACAAGGGAATATTGTCGGGGCTTTCTGCTGTTTTAGTTGCAATAATTCCTTGGGGAACTTTAATATCCTCAACGGGAGCATTTCTTTTGGCCATGATGCTAGGATAGGCGACTTTAATATCCTAAACCCGGAGACTCGGTTATCGGGAGGTGTGGTTGTTGGGAATGCGAATTTTTTCGGGCTGCGAAGTGCCGTGTTGCAATATATTAACGTGGGAGACAATACGCGTGTCGGGGCCGGTAGCATCGTGATGAGAAACACGAAGGATGGCTTTTTATACATGGGGGTACCCGCAAAAAAATATGACGTGTACTCTCGTTAAGGGGTAATCACCTTACTGATTTTATTGGAAAGATATTTTAACACGATAGATATATGGAACCGAGAATTTGGTTATCTCTCGCTCGAATGGGAGGGCGAGAGCAGGAATTTATACAAGAGGCATTCGATACGAACTGGGTAGTGCCGTTAGGTCCCAACGTGAATGCTTTTGAAAAGTCCTTACGGGATTTTTTAATCGAAAATAGAGAATTGAACATTGAAAACGAGGATAAGTGTGTGGTAGCCTTAAGTGCGGGAACTGCGGCATTACATCTAGGGTTGATATTACTGGATGTTGGAGCCGGGGATGAGGTGATTTGTCAGAGTTTTACCTTTTCCGCGTCAGCCAATCCGATCGCTTATGTAGGGGCAACTCCCGTGTTCGTGGATAGCGAACCGGACACGTGGAACATGGACCCGGAATTGTTGGAGGAGGCGATAAGAGATCGTCTGGCGAAGACCGGAAGATTACCGAAAGCAATCATCCCGGTACATTTGTACGGGATGCCGGGGAAAATGGATGAAATGATGACGGTTGCCCGAAAATATAAAATACCCGTGCTGGAAGATGCGGCGGAAGCTTTGGGGGCGGAATATAAAGGACAAAGATGCGGGACGTTCGGGGAGTTTGGCGTGTTGTCGTTCAACGGGAACAAGATCATCACGACTTCGGGAGGCGGTGCTTTAGTCTGTTCTTGCAAGGAACATGCCGATCGGGCGTTGTATTACGCGACTCAGGCAAGAGATAACGCTCCTCATTACCAGCATTCTTGCATTGGGTATAATTACCGGATGAGTAATATCTGTGCGGGTATAGGTCGAGGGCAGATGTTCGTTTTAGGGGAACATGTCACGAGGAGGCGGGCGATACATGATTTGTACGTGAAGTTACTGGAGGGGGTGAACGGGTTACGGGTGATGAGCCAGCCTGAAGGCGATGTCTTCAACTCGAATTACTGGCTGACTTGTATTACCGTGGAACCGGAAGAGTTCGGTGCGTCAAGAGAAGAAATTCGTTTGGCCTTGAATGCGAATAATATAGAGAGTCGGCCGTTATGGAAACCGATGCACATGCAACCGGTGTTTAAAGATGCTCCGTATTATGGAAACGGGGTCAGCGAGCGTTTATTCGAGATTGGTCTGTGTCTGCCGTCGGGGGCGACGTTGACGGATAATGATATAGAGCGGGTGGTTCGTGTGATAAAGCATTTGGCGTGTAAATTATAAATTTGAATGTATGTGTATTTTTAGAAGAATTATTTTGTGTTTGTTTGGGGGAATTTTACTCTCTTCTTGTGGTTCCAGTAAGAAAGTGGTATACTTGCAGGATGTCGATGTTAACAAGCGTATAAAAGCGGAATGCGAGTACAAGACGGTCGTTCACCCGGACGATCTGTTGTCAATTATCGTATCGTGTGATGATCTGGAGTCCGCGTTACCTTTTAACACGCCGATGATCGGGTTGGGCAAGGAGGTAAGTACGACTTCCACGCAACAGATTCCCAGGGGATATTTGGTAGATAAGAATGGAGAGATTGATTTTCCGGTGTTGGGAAAACTGAAGGTAGTCGGAATTTCAAGGAATGAATTATCCGAAATGCTAAAAGAAAAATTGTCAGTCTATCTGAAAAACCCGATCGTGACGATTCAGTTTCAGAATTTCAAGGTAACCGTTTTGGGAGAGGTTAAGAGTCCGGGGAGTTACAAAGTGGTGAGTGAACGGGTTTCCTTGTTTGATGCGCTTGGAATGGCGGGCGACCTGCAAATTAACGGAAAACGTAAAAATGTTTTGGTGATGAGGGAAGAAGGTGACGAGAAGATATTCGCTCGGATTGATTTGACTTCAAGCGAGTTTATTGATTCTCCTTTTTTCTATTTGCAACAGAATGACGTGGTTTACGTGGAACCGAACAAGGGACGGATTGCCGGTGGGAGCGTGAGTGCTTTTTTACCTTATATCTTGTCGAGTATGTCGACCATATTGGCCTTGATAACGTTGATAACGAAATAGTGGTAAAACAAACAAAAGAGACATGAATACGAATAATTCAAATAATAATCTGTTACAGGAGGATGACGAGATCTATTTTGATCTGAGAGCCTTTTTTTATAAACTTCTGGCCCGTTGGTGGTGGTTTTTTATTAGTGTTCCGCTCTGTGCGGGAGTCGCTTTGTACATCTGTTTCAGTTCAATCCCCGTGTATAATGTAGGGACGAAAGTTATGATCAGTGATTCGAAGAAAGGTGAGGTCGGGGTAAACCCTATGATTAAGGAATTGGGCTTTTTCCAAGGAAACATGTTGGTCGAGAATGAGATGGTGGAGTTGATGTCCAAGAACCTGATCATGGACGTGGTGAAGGAGTTGGATTTGAACGTGGACTATACCCGTGAAAAGATGCTTCGTGACGAGAAATTGTACAAAAATGGTCCGATGAAAGTACTCGTGGACATTCCTCAGAATATCAAGGATACGACAATTTACGTGATTTTGGAAGACGCGAGTAAGATAAAGGTTCGTGATGCGGATCGGAATATCGTGTTTGAGGGGAGTTTTTCCGAGGCCATTTCGATGGGGGATTACAGGATAACGGTGGAGAAGTGTACACCCGTGATAGAGGTCGGTGACGAGATTCGGGTAAGCTTGAAATCATACGAATCTGCGACAACGGGATTTCATAAACAATTGAATGTCGGGTTGCTGGAGAAAAACGCGAGTGCCGTTCAGATTTCTTTGAAAGAGGCGAATCCCGATAAGGGGAAAGATTTTCTTTACACGATGATCCGTAAATATAACGAGAATGGAATCGGGGATAAGCAACTGGTGTCAGAAAAAACGGTGGAATTTATTAACGAACGGTTACGGGTGATTAATCAGGAACTGGGTGATATCGAGAATGATGCTGAAAGTTTTAAAAAGAGAAATCAGCTGACGAACCTCACTTCCGATGCGGCTCTCGTGATGGAGCGGAAGAAGGTCACGGAGGCTGAACTATTAAGGTTGGCAACGGAAATGAACGTGGTGAAGAGCGTTCGGTCATACCTGGAAGATAATCAAGATGAAGAATTCCGAATTTTACCAGAAAAACTCGGATTGACGGACGAAACGCTCAATAGTGGAATCGGTAAGTACAACGAGATGGTGTTACGAAGAGGCAAATTGTTATTGTCTGCTCGCGAGAGTAACCCGATCATCACGGGATTGGAAATGCAACTTCGAGAGATGAAAAGTAGTATCCGGTCAGCAATGGAAAACGTGGAGAGAGGCATGACAATCAAGATCGAGAGCTTGGAAAAAGAGAGTCAACTGGTAGAGGCGAAATTGACATCAGTGCCGACTCAAGAAAAACAATACCGTTCGATAGCCCGTGAACAAGAGTTGAAAGAAAATCTTTTCCTTTTCCTGATGCAAAAACGGGAAGAGGCGGAGATTGCCAAGTTAATGTATGTACCGATGGCGAAGATTATCGAGAACCCGGATCCGGGAGAGCATCCGATATCGCCCCGGAAAATGTTAATATTGTTTTTAGGTATGTGCGTGGGAGTTATCTTGCCCGTGGGTGGAATTCTTCTGGTAGACATGTGGGATACGAAGGTCAGGGGTGTTGCCGAGGTTGAGAAAGTTGTAAGCTCGCCTTTGCTGGGAACGTTGCCGCAATTAATTGAGAGTAAGACTTCGATAGATCAGGAAGATTTTATGATGACGGAATCAATGCACTTGATCCGGGAAAACTTGAATTACTTGATCAGGCGTATAGAATCTCCCATTATCATGGTTTCTTCCACGATACCCAGGGAAGGAAAGTCGCTGGTTGCCGCTCATCTGGCTAACGCTTACGCCAAAGCCGGTAAAAAAGTCGTGGTGATCGGGTGTGACTTGCGTAACCCGCGATTAAACGAGTATTTCAAGAGAGAAAACAAGAAAGGTTTATCGGCTTACTTGGCGGGAATGGTAGATGACCCGGACTCGATCATCGAGAAAGTGGACGATAATCTTTACGTGATATTTGGGGGAACCGTACCCCCGAACCCGACGCAATTGGTGGCTAGTCCCCGGATGGGTGAATTATTGGAATGTTTGAAGAAAGAGTTTTCTTGTATTATATTAGATACCCCGCCACTTGGAATTTTGGCGGATGGTTTCTCGCTGAGCGAGTATGCGGATGCTTGCGTGTACGTGATCCGGGCGAATGTGCTTGATAAAAAAGGATTGCGGGTTGTTGCTGATTTGGAAAGAGGAAAACGTTTGGATAACTTGGGGATCGTGGTGAACGGGATAAAGGTGAGCCGGTCAGGTGGATACGGTTACGGCTATGGTTATGGCTATGGCTACGGCTATGGTTATGGTTACGGGCAGGACGAGAAGAAAAAGAAGAAGAAAGAGTAAGTGCATGATATGAGTTTATTTTGGAAAAAAACGAAACAATTTTTCTTTTACGAACATGATATCCATTCTCATATACTGCCGGGGTTGGATGACGGGGTGAAAGGTATAGAGGAATCGGTCATGATCGTGAAAAGGATGTTAGCCTTGGGAGTGAAAAGATTTTCTTTCACGCCCCATATCGCTTTCCCTTCACCGTTGAACACGCCGGAGATGATCCAGGATAGATTGGAATTATTGAAAACGGGTCTGGAGAAGGAGGGCATTCATATCGAGGCGGACGCGGGAGCGGAATACCGGGTAGGCGAGTATATGTTGGAATTGATCGAGCGGGATTGTATCGCGTCGTTTCAAGACGGGTTGGTGTTGGTGGAACATAGTTTTGTTTCTCAAGCTCCTTCTTTTGAGGATGTGATATTTCGATTGCAAGAGAAGGGATATACCCCGATTTTAGCTCACCCGGAACGGTATCCGTTTTACGTGGGACGAATACAGGAACATGTCAGGGGGATAAAGAACAGGGGATGTAGGATACAGGTGAATTTATTGTCTTTTAGCGGGTTTTACGGGAAAGAGGCATTACAAGGGGCTAAAATACTGTTGGAGGCAGGGTTGATTGATTATGTTTCCGGTGATATACATTCGGTTCGGCAAGTGGAATATCTGGAAAGATTTTTAACGTCGAAGAGTTCTGCTAGTCTGTTGAAAAATATGAAAATGTAATAGGGCAAGTTAAATAGAGAGTAGAGTTGCAACCTCGGGAATTTTCCCGGGGTTGTTTTGTTTTTGTGAGATTTTCTTTTGTTTTATAAATATGTGTTAAAAGCAACACCGTTTATTCACAAAGTGAAGATTTGTTAAATCGCTGATAAGCCCTTATCCACGGGGGCTTGGGCTGTTGTCTCCTTGGTAAGTTAATTGGAAGTTAACGATAAGTTGCCGATAAGTTGCCGATCTACCTCGGGAACTTGTCGGCAACTTTGCCTTGATGTGTCATTGATATACCAGTGAGACCCCGTAGAGAGAGCCCCGTAATAGTTACTGGATACGCCGTTTGCCCAATGTGTCTTTTTTGTTATTTTTGTCGGGAGATAAAACTTTATAATATTATGCAAGAGTATCAGGTTAGCGGTTTCAAGGTGCGGGAGTATGATGAATTAAGTTCCACGAACACGGAGGCGGAACGTGTCGGGTGGGGACAGTTGGAGGATAAAATGGTGATATTGACTTACCGGCAGACTCGGGGACGGGGACAGGTTGGGAATCATTGGGAATGTGAGCCGGGGAAAAATATTTCCATGACTGTCGTGTTACGGCCGGAAGGTTTACCGGCGGGATGGCAGTTTGCCGTGTCGATGGTGATCGCTTTGGGGGCTTGTGATTTCGTTTCCCGTTACGTGAAGAATTGCACGGTGAAATGGCCGAATGATATTTACGTGGGCGATCGGAAGATTTCGGGTATATTGATTGAACATTTGATCATGGGGCCTTACGTGGGGGGATCGCTGTGCGGGATCGGGGTGAATATAAATCAGGAGCAATTTTTGTCGGACGCGCCTAATCCGGTTTCGTTATTCCAGTTGACCGGGGAGGAAATCCCTTTGTCGCGGGCATTGGAAGAGTTGTTGGCGTGTATCGGGAAACGTTACGCGTCAATACTGGATTACGAGGGCTTGGAACGAGATTTCTTGAAGGTTTTGTATCGCGGGGAAGGGCGATATTATTGGGAAGACGAGCGGGGTGTTTTCGAGGCCTCGATTCGGGGAATAAACGAGTACGGGCAACTGGTATTGGAGGATGTGGCGGGAAGAGAACGTGTGTACGGGTTTAAGGAAGTAAAATATTTGTAACTAAAGGAAGTTGCAGGCTGTACTGGTATTTTCGACGAATAAAAAATGTCAAATAAATTTATTTCATTGCGGAGTTTTGATTATTTTTGTGCAAAACATGGATAACTTATGGTAGAGAATTATTCGGAAGATTCTATCCGGACGCTGGACTGGAGGGAACATATTCGTTTGCGTCCCGGTATGTATATTGGAAAGCTGGGTGACGGTGCCGCGATGGATGACGGTATATATATACTGGTTAAAGAGGTGGTGGATAATAGTATTGACGAGTTTGCGATGGGAGCGGGGAGCGAGATTATTATCAACGTGGAGGAGCGAACCGTGTCGGTACGGGACTTCGGGCGAGGAATTCCTTTGGGCAAATTGATTGACGTGGCTTCGAAGATGAACACCGGTGCCAAATATGATTCCGAGGCGTTCAAGAAGTCCGTGGGGTTGAATGGTGTCGGTATAAAAGCGGTGAACGCGCTTTCCGAGAGTTTCACGATTCAATCTTTCCGGGACGGGGAGACAAAACTTGTCCGGTTTAACAAGGCATTGATCGTCGAGGATCAGGAGATCGTGCCGACCTCGGAACCGAACGGGACGCTGGTTACTTTCGTGGCGGACAAGGAATTGTTCGGGAACTACCATTATATCATGGATTACCTGGAGTCGATGTTCAAGAATTACGTGTTCTTGAATTCCGGGCTCACGATTAATATCAACGGTCAGAAGTTACATTCTAAGCGAGGACTTTACGATTTGTTGTCCGAGAATATGAGCGGGGAGGGAATTTATCCGATCATCCATCTGAAAGGTTACGATATCGAGATGGCCATGACGCACGGGCGGCAATACGGGGAGGAGTACTACTCTTTCGTGAACGGGCAACATACCACGCAGGGGGGGACCCATTTGATTGCTTTCCGGGAGGCCGTGGTGAAGACAATCCGTGATTTTTACAAGAAAGATTTTGATTTGGCCGATATTCGTACTTCGATTATCGCGGCTATCAGCATAAAGGTGCAGGAACCGATGTTCGAGTCCCAGACGAAAACGAAGTTAGGTTCCAAAGATATCGCGCCGGAAGGTCCTTCGGTACGGAATTTTATTTTTGATTTCGTGACGAAAGAACTGGATAATTACTTGCATCGTAACCCGGATACGGCCGAGTTGTTGTTACGCAAGATCGTGGAGACCGAAAAGGAGCGCAAGGCGATGTCCGGTATTCAGAAGATCGCGCGGGAGCGGGCGAAACAGGTTAGTTTGCATAACCGGAAATTACGGGATTGCCGGGTGCATTTCAATTCTAATCACGAGCGGAAAACCGAATCCTCGATATTTATCACCGAGGGGGATTCTGCCAGCGGATCAATCACGAAATCACGGGACGTGAATACGCAGGCCGTGTTTAGTTTGCGGGGTAAACCTTTAAATTCTTTCGGGTTGACCAAGAAGATCGTGTACGAGAACGAGGAGTTTAATCTCTTGCAAGCGGCACTGAATATCGAGAACGGGATCGAGGAGTTGCGTTATAATAATATCATTATTGCCACGGATGCCGATGTGGACGGGATGCATATCCGGTTGTTGTTGTTGACATTCTTCTTGCAATTCTTCCCGGACGTGGTACGTTCCGGTCACTTGTACATCTTGCAGACACCGTTGTTCCGGGTGCGGAACAAGAAGGAGACCCGTTATTGTTATTCCGACGCGGAGCGGGAGAAAGCGATCAAGCAGTTGGGACCGAAACCGGAGATCACGCGATTTAAAGGTTTGGGAGAGATTTCCCCGGACGAGTTCGGGGGGTTTATCGGGAAGGATATCCGTCTGGAACCCGTGCGTATGACCAAGCAGGACCCGATCGGGACGCTCCTGTCTTATTACATGGGAAAGAATACCAACGAGCGGCAGGATTTCATTATTGATAACCTGTACGTGGAGAAAGATGAAATCTAATAATTTATAATTTTAGATTTTAAATTTTAGATTCGGATATTGGATTAGTGAATAAAAATATATTGTAGATTGGAGTGATCATTCATTTTCAATTTTCAATTTTCAATTTTCAATTTATGAGTGACGAGATAAATAACGAGGAAGTGGAAGAGGTGGTGCCTCAGGAGCCGGAACAAGAGCTGCACGAAGAGAATGGCCGGGTGCGGTCGATTCAGCATTTGTCGGGAATGTTCGAGAAATGGTTTCTGGATTACGCTTCTTACGTGATACTGGAGCGTGCGGTTCCGTACGTGAATGACGGGTTGAAACCGGTGCAACGTCGTATCTTGCATGCGATGAAGGAGATGGATGACGGGCGTTTCAACAAGGTTGCCAATATCGTGGGGAGCACGATGGCCTATCACCCGCATGGAGATGCTTCGATCAAGGATGCTCTGGTACAGTTGGGACAGAAAAACTTGTTGGTGGACTGTCAGGGAAACTGGGGAAATATCTTGACCGGGGATGATGCCGCCGCGGGACGTTACATCGAGGCCCGGCTTTCGAAATTCGCCCTTGAAGTCGCTTTTAACCCGAAGACTACGAACTGGAAATTGTCATACGACGGCCGGAAGAGAGAACCGGTGACGTTGCCCGTGAAGTTCCCGTTGCTACTGGCGCAGGGTGTGGAGGGGATTGCCGTTGGATTGTCTTCGAAAATATTACCGCATAATTTCAACGAGTTGTTGGATGCGTGTATCGCTTATTTGAAAAATGAAGATTTTGTATTGTACCCGGATTTCCCGACGGGGGGGATGATTGACGTGTCGAAATATAATGACGGGGTGCGGGGTGGAACTGTGAAAATCCGCGCAAGGATTGAAAAGGATGCCGGGAACAAGATTCTTAAGATTACGGAGATTCCTTTCGGTCGCACGACGTCGGCTCTGATAGATTCGATTTTGAAGGCGAACGAAAAGGGAAAGATCAAGATCAAGAAGATTGACGATAACACGGCAGCTTCGGCCGAAATTCTGGTATACCTGGCGGCAGGGGTTTCTTCCGACAAGACGATTGATGCCCTGTACGCTTGCACGGATTGCGAGTTGTCAATCTCCCCGAACTCTTGTGTTATCGAGAATGACAAGCCGATATTCATGCCGATTTCCGATATCTTGCGGAAGTCTGTAGACGAGACGGTCGCCTTGTTGTTGCTGGAGTTGAAGATCAAGTTGGGCGAGCTGGAGACGGATTGGCAATATTCAACGCTGGAAAAGATATTTATTGAAGAACGTATATACAAGGATAAGGAGTTCGAGGAGAGTGAATCGGTGGACGAGGTGGTGGTACACGTGCGCAAGCGCCTGGAACCCTTCCTGCCGAAGCTGATCCGCCCGGTGACAGATGATGATATCAAGCTGTTGTTGGAGATCAAGATGAAGCGTATCTTGAAATTTAACTCGGAACAGGCGGAGAATTATATCAAGGGATTGGAAGAGGAGATTACCCGCGTGAAATTCGATATAGAGCATATTATTCCTTATTCCATTCATTATTACGAGAATATCAAGAAGAAATACGGAAAAGGTCGGGAACGTCTCACGGAGATCCGGAACTTCGAGAATATCGAGGCCACGAAGGTCGTGGTGGCGAACGAGAAGTTGTATATCAACCGGGAGGAAGGTTTTATCGGTACCGCTTTGAAGAAAGATGAGTTTATTTGCGAGTGTTCGGATATAGACGACGTGATCGTGTTCCGGAAGGACGGGACGTATTATGTCACGAAGGTCGCGGATAAATTGTTCGTGGGGAAAGACGTGCTATACGTGAATGTCTTTAAGAAGAATGATAAACGCACGATCTATAACGTGGCTTATCGGGACGGTAAGGTGGGGCCGGCTTACGTGAAACGTTTTTGCGTGACGGGAACAACTCGTGATAAGCAATATAACCTGACGAAAGGCACGCCGGGATCGCGGGTGCTTTACTTCAGTGCTAACCCGAACGGGGAGGCTGAGGTGATAAAAGTTTGCCTGAAACCGAAGCCGGGGATGAAAAAACTGGTCTTCGAGTATGATTTTGCTGCTTTGGCGATCAAAGGACGTGATTCGCAAGGAAACGTGCTGAGTAAAAATGATATTCATAAAATATCTCTGGTGCAAAAAGGTGCTTCAACGCTGGGCGGACGGAAGATATGGATTGACGAGGATGTGTTGCGGTTGAACACGGACGGGCGCGGACGTTATCTGGGGGAATTCCTGGGCGAGGACCGTATTCTGGTGGTAAACAAGAACGGGACCTATTACACGACCGATTATGATTTAAGTAATCACTACGAGGAAGAGTACGCCGTGATCGAGAAGTATGAACCGGAGAAAGTATGGTCTGCCGTCTTCTTCGATGCCGAACAACAGTTCTATTATTTGAAGCGGTTCCGTTTCGAGAATATGGTTCGGTTAACATCTTTTATCGGTGACACGGGTGGCTCGTATCTGGTGGCTTTGAGTGGGGAGAAACGGCCCCGGTTCGAAGTCGTGTTCGGGGGACGTTACGAGAACCGTCCGGCAGACGTGATTGTTGCCGACGAATTTATTGCCGAGAAGTCATTCAAGGCCCGCGGAAAACGGGTAACAACTTACGAGGTACGGGAAATTAAAGAAATAGAGCCCTTGGATAGCGGGGAAGAGGAGAGTGAAGGAACGACTTCCGCGGAGGTGGATTTCGAGATCACGAACCCGGATATGTTGAGTGACGAGACTCAGATGAAGCTGGATTTTGAATAATCGCTCCCGGAAAGGATGAAGTTTTTCGTTGTCGGATATATGGCGAGTGGTAAAACCACGTTCGGAAAGGAATTGGCCGGGGATAAAGGTCTTCCTTTCCTGGATTTGGACGAGTGTATCGAGGAGAGGGAAGGGCGTTCTATTTCGGAGATATTCGCGACTGACGGGGAACGTTATTTTCGGGAAACCGAACGGCGGGTATTGCACGAGCTTTGCGGCGAACGAGATGAGTTCGTGATGGCCACGGGGGGCGGAACCCCTTGTTTCTTTGATAACATGGAATATATGAATAGTATGGGGAGTACTCTTTTTCTGAATACTTCCTTGTTCGTGATCGTGGAACGTTTGAAAAAGCAACGGGCCGATCGGCCTTTATTGGCCGTGTATTCCGACAACGAGTTGGAGTTCTTCGTCCGGGAACATCTCGAATCCCGGCTTCCTTTTTATTTGAAGGCAAAAGAGCTGATATAAGTGATCTGTTTGAGTGATTCGCTTGGATATCTTGAAAAATATTTTATTTTTGTACAGGAAGGATAATTGCGTGTGTAACTTTAATATTTGACTTGTGGAACAAAAGGAACGGCTGTCTTTTTGCAAGAAATGCAAGAATCGACAATTTGATCCGAATCGGGGAATTGTTTGTGGATTGACCCAACAAAAGGCTGATTTTGATAATGGGTGTGTGAATTTTATACAGGACCCGGCAAGTGTAGACGATTTCTCCCTTGCAGAAAAAGCAGATGTTGCGGAACAAGAGGTGGTAAGTATTTCCGAGGAAATATTAGAGAATCTGAAGCGTTATCAAAATTTTGGATATGCATTGGTCGGAGGTATGCTAGCGGTCTTGATTAGTGCTGTTTTGTGGGCCTTGATCACGGTTTCAATAAAATATCAAATCGGATATATGGCTATCGGGGTCGGTTTCCTGGTTGGTTTTGCCGTGCGATTTTTTGGAATAGGCTTTGAACGTAAATTTGGAATATTAGGAGGATTTCTGGCTCTATTAGGGTGCTTACTTGGGAATTTGTTCGGTTACGTGGGGTTGAGTGCGGAACAGATGGGGAATTGACGGACGAACAAGTATTTTAAAGTACGAGAAGATATACAAAATACTATGTCCGGGAATTAATCACTTTCGTTTACAGATGTCATTATAAGAACAGGTGCGGCATTTTTCCGGGATTTCGGTTTGCGTGAACGGGATTTCGGGCGAGAAGAGTTCTTCCAAGAGTTGGACTAACAGGTCTTGAAATTCCGGTTCGTAAGGTTTGAACCGTTGGATGGCCTCCTTGTTACATTTCAGCAGGTAGCTATAATTGGGGGTGAATAATAGTTTCGTGCTGTATATCCCCGGCAGGATCGGGTCGGTACCGGGGTTTTCATGCTCGTACATCATGCAATACAACAGAGTTTGGAAAGCTGCTTTATTGCGTTGTTTGTTGCTGGAGTCAAAAATAGAGGGGAGATCCTTGAAATCTGTTTTATCGGCTCCGGTCTTGTAGTCAATGACACGGGTTCCTTGCGCGATACGGTCTACCCGGTCGATATCTCCTTCCACGTGGATTATCATGGGGCTTTTCAAGGGGAAGAGCGTGATGGGCATGCGGTAGGTCTTTTCCATGGAAATGATTTGGAAAGGACATAACGTCTTGTCGTACTCGAATACTTTTTTCACGTATTTTTTCACGACGGAGAGAACAAGTTCATTGGCCCCGCTCTCCAGCATCTTGGAGACGGTTGTGTCGTATAGGTTTAAATAGGCTTCCCGGATATGCTCCTCGATCAAGGCATCGTTTTGTATTAACGTGTCGAGTCCTTCGGTTGTTATTTCCCCCTCCGGGAATGTCTGGTAGAGGGATTGGGTACTTTGGTGGAAGATCGTTCCAAGCAGGCGATGATCCAGCTCTTCGGCCATTTCCTCTTTCTCTTTGATACGAGCCATGTATTTGAAATAGAATTTCAGATGACATTCCATGTACGTGTTGAGGGCGGAAGGAGAAATACCTCGTGCATCTTCCTGTGAATAGCTTTTCAGTTTATCCATGATCTCCGGGTTCTTGGAGATAGAGATCGTCGGGTTGTCTTGAACGGATATGTTATTTTGGAAATGGATTTCTTTGACGGGTAATCCCGACTCGTATTTTATCTGGTAGAGGAACCGACTCATTTCCCCGCTGCTCATGCCTTTCGTGACATCCGTGTACAGTATTTTCACCTGTTTGGCTCGTTGTAACAAGCGGTAAAAGTAATAGGCGAAAAGGGCGTCCATGTGTTCCGGGGTCGGTAGACCGAACCCGAGACGCAGGTTATACGGGATGAAAGACGAGGCGTGCCCTCCTTTCGGGAGGATCCCCTCGTTGGCGGACAAGATAACCAGGTTTTTGAAATCCAGCATACGGGTTTCCATGAGTCCCATGATTTGCATCCCTTCCAGCGGTTCACCGGAGAAGGGGATGGATACGCCTTGCAGGATTTTGTGTATGATCTGGAGGTACAACTTGTTATCGGGGACGATATGTTCTTCTTGGAACGTGTTTTTTATGCCTTGTATCGTCGTGAAAATCGAGAACAGGAATTCTTTCTCGATTGATACCCCCTCGTGTCCATCGGGCTGTATGGAGACAATGAGTTGTTTTAAAATCTGTAACAGATAGTCCGGCAGGTTTTCTTCGGAGGAAGAGAAGATGGCACGGGTGATGTCGCTGAATTGAAGACTGCTTTCTGCCACGTACACGATATTGTTCGTGTTGATGTAGTTGGTGATTTTCGGGATCTCTTCAGCACAGGTACTTTTGATCAGTTTGTGATTCAACAGGGCGATAACCGGCTTGTAGTAATAGTGCGTGGAGTTGCCTTCCTTCTTGGAGTAGTGTTTTAAATCTCCCAGCATGCCGATCAAGGCGGCCACGGAGGTGTTTTGGGCCGGGTAACCCATGGTGATATTGATCTTGTCGATCGTGTCGGGAATGGAATGGATGACCGGGGTAAGCAGGCTTTCATCGCACAGCACGATGGCCGTGTCTGTATAAGAATTTTGCTGTTCCGGGTGGATTTGTCCAATTAATGTCGGGATCAATTTGGCCTGTCCGATAGTCGAGGGAACGGAGATATACTCTATATTTTTCTCGTTATAGCGGAAATTATTGAAATGTTCCAGTCCCAGGGCATTGGGGAAAAGTTTCATGTTTTCCCGGATATAAAGTCCGGCTTCATGATTCTCGTTGGCCGAGTAGTATAAATCGTAGTCCCAGTAAAATAGCGCCTGCCCGTTGTCCCGGAAATAAGAAAATATTCGTTTCTCGCATTGATTCAAGGCGTTGAATCCGGCAAAGACCAGTTGGCGATCGGTGTGGTGTTTGGTAAGTCGCTCGCAGAATAGACGTTGTCCCATGCCTTCGTAACACAAGTTTTCGGCGAATAATTTTGCCTTAAACTTGGTATAAGTCGGGTAGAGTTTATCCCATACGTTCAAGAATTCTTGTTGCTCTTGGCTGTATTTTTCGGCATTGAAACTGCGCCAGAAACTTTGAATGAATTCCACTTGTTCCGGGGTGAGGTAGGGGAAAGCCGATTCTATTTCTCTTAGGGCCGTGATGTTGGAAAAGAGGTCTTTCGCGTCTACCAGGTACTTGTCGATGTCATCGAAGTCGCCCAGTAACATGTTACCCCAAAAGTAGAAATCGTCGAAGCGTTCCGTGGTTCCGGCATGTTCTTGATAGGTTTTATATAATTTGATAATAAGCGTGAGTTCTTCCGCTTTCTTCAACCCGGTCTGGCGTTCGATAAATTCGGCGAGCGTGAGGATTTCGGGCATCCACACGGGACGATCAATCAATTGGGCCAATTCCTGCGCTAAGAATAATCCCGCCCGTTTGTTGGGAAACAGGATGATCAGGTTATCGAAATCATGTCCGTATTTCAGAATCAGATCTTTTGCCAGAAGATGAAGAAACGAATTCATATTTTATTGTTATTTTTGTTTCGGAACAAATTTACAATTAATCATTAGATTCTGTATAGATTTATGTTGAAAGAACTGTTGTTAAAAAATAGAAGTTACCGTCGTTTTTATCAAGACGTTCGGATTTCTGCGTGTGAACTGGCGGACTTGGTCGGGTTAACTTGTTATTGCGCTTCGGGAAGAAATGCGCAGGCGTTGAAATACAAGCCCGTCACGGATAGTGTATTGTGTGATCGGGTTTTTCATAATCTGGCGTGGGCCGGGTATCTGAAAGATTGGGATGGACCGGAGGAGGGAGAACGCCCGTCGGCTTATTTGATTCAATTATTGGATACTTCTATCGTGGAAAATTGCTTGTGTGACGATGGGATTCAGGCTCAGACGATATTGTTGGGTGCCGTGGAAAAGGGGTATGGCGGATGTATCATAAAGGCGTTTAAAAACGAATCGTTGCGGGAAGTATTGCAATTGCCCGAACATTTGAAAATCATGTATGTTATCGCTTTGGGCAAACCGAAAGAAAATGTCGTGCTGGAGGAGATGAAAGACGGGGACTATAAATATTGGCGGGAAGCGGACGGCTCTCATCACGTGCCGAAGAGGAGTGCGAAGGACTTGATAATTTGATCGTTTCAGATTTTAAATTTTGGATTCTAAAGATGAAATTACTTTGTGCGGAGTACGGGAAATTAGGCGAAATTGCATATAGTGTTATCGGGGATAATGCTTTATTGAGAAACAATGATAATTTTTATATTCCAACTTTTATAGAGAGATTGAGTTGCGTTCCACAGTTAGTATTGCGTGTTGGAAAGATTGGCAAATGTGTGGGGGAGCGTTTTGCCGGACGTTATTTTGATGAGGTGGGAGTTGGAATTAGATTTTATGCTGATGATCTGGAAAAGGAGTTGTTGAGTAAAGGGCTTTCTTCTTCTATGGCTTATTCTTTTGATGGAGCGGCGGCTATATCCGAATGGCAGAAAATTGAAAATGAGTTGGATGAGACGGAGTTTAGTTTTGTGTTGAATGGTTTGGAGATTAATCGAATGAAAGTGCGGGAGCTTCCTTTATCTCCAGGGAAGTTAGTTTCTAGAGTATCGGAATTTTGTATGTTGAAAATTGGAGATTTAATTTATTGCGGGAGTCCTTTCCGCCAAAAAGATTTAAAAATTGGAGATCGATTAAGCATGTGTTTGGATGGTAGGATATTGTTAGATTTTTATCTAAAATAGAGGTTTTCGTTTGTGTTGTTTTGTACGTATGTCTATGTTTATGTCAGAAAATCGTGAGAAGGTACGTGAGTTTGAAAGATTATTTAAGGAGAATTACTCTCGATTGTATCAATGTGCTTACTACTATCTTAATGATAGAGAAACAAGTGAAGATGTTGTAAGTGATGCTTTTGAGTATGTTTGGAAAAGCTATGAGCAATTGAAACGTGTCGATCGGGTTGCGGTCCTTTTTCAACAAGTGAAGCATCGGAGTATCAACAATCTAAGGCATTTTAAGATTGTGGAGAAGTATACGTTGGAAATTATGGGAACGGATTCAGAAATAGAAAACTTTTCTGAGCATGAGGATGAACGCTTGGAGCGGGTGCAAAAGGTTATTAATAGTTTATCGCCTCAGACACGTAAGGTTTTGGAAGGGTGTTATTTCAGCGGGAAAAAATATGTAGAGGTAGGAAATGAATTGGGGATTAGTGTGAATACCGTGAAGAAACATATAATGAAGGTTTTGAATTTGTTGCGAGAAGAATTTTCCTAAAAACGGGACCTAAAATGAAAATATAAACGTATTTTATAAAAGTAATACAATGAACGATAAAAAACAAAATATAGATTCGAAAGAACGTTTGCTTGATGCTTTAGATGCTTCAGAAATTACGGATGAAAATCTGAAAGAATTGTTGTCCGATCCAGATAATGTACAAGATATTCGTTTATTACAAGATTGTCGTAAATGTTTTATTTTGGAGGATTCCTCGTTACGGGGTGAACCGGAAGTTGCATGGGAGAATTTCTTGCATAAGCAAAAAGTGAAGCGTAAAAGATTGTCTCGTCGATTACTAGTGTCGTTTGCTGCTGCCGTTGCTTGTTTAGCATTGGTATGGGGCGGATTGAAGTTTTATGTTGATCCGGAAGATGGTCAGGAATTCGTGGCTTATTCCCCGGATTCTACCTCTATTGAAGTGATGTTATCCACGAGTAATGGGCGACAAATAATACTTTCCGATTCTCGGATGGATAGTTTGTTGGAAAATTCGGGTAGAATTTTCCGTCAAGAGAAAATGTTGACGTATGAAAATGATAACCCGATAGATGATTCTGAGATACATACATTGACAACTTACGGGGGGGGATTCTACCAGTTTTGCTTGTCAGATGGTACGTGTGTGTGGCTAAACGCGGAGAGTCGTTTGATATATCCGAGTTTTTTCAAGGGGGACCAACGAGAAGTCGAGTTATATGGGGAAGGTTTTTTTCGGGTCGCTCACGATACAGTACGACCTTTTAGAGTAAAATCGGGGAATATCGTGACAGAGGTGTTAGGTACGGAATTCAATTTGAGAAATTATTCTCAGGAGGATGCTCATGTCACGTTGCTTCAGGGAAGTGTAAAAGTGAGGAATGAATGTTCGTCTGCGGAGGTGGTCATTCGTCCGGGAGAGGATGCTTTTTTGCTGGAGAATGGTTCCTTTGAGGTGAAAAGAGTAGATACGGATAACTATTGTCTGTGGACGGAAGGGTATTTTTATTTCGATAACGAACCTTTATTGAAGATTATGCGAGAATTAGGTAGATGGTATAATGTGAGGGTTGTGTTCAGAAATGATTCAATGATGCATTTGAAGTTACACTTTTGGGCGCAACGGGATCAGGCAATAGAAAAAGCGTTGGAGTTATTGAATACGATGGGTAATGTAAAAGTTACCTATGAAAAGCGTACCATATTTGTAGATTAGATATACGGATTATAGTATAAAATTCGTGATTAGCAATTGTGTAGGCAATTGCTAATTTTTTTTGATATTTTTTTAGGATGAAGGGGGTACCTAATTTATATTTTTAAACGGAATATATGAAAATGTCGACATGAATAGTTTTTTTTATTGAAATTCAAAAACAGGTTTATGAAAAAAATCAACTTATTTTTTCGTGAACAACACGGGTATTTGCAGGTACTTTTTAGGGGTACGTTGCTTGTATGTTTTTTGTTCACGATTTCTTTTGTTCATGCTCAAGTGCAAAAGAATATTACAGTAGAATTTAAAAATGAGCTATTGGCGGAGGTGTTGAAGAAGTTGGAAAAGATGTCTTCGTATAAAATTTTGTTTACTTATGATCATGTGCAAAATTACAGGGTAACAGCCTCTTTGAAGGAGGTAACGATACTTGATGCGTTAGATAAGGTGTTAGAAGGTAAACCGTTTTTTCGAACAGGTATCACGGATGGAAAATATATTTCTGTGAAGTATAATTCCAATAAAACGAGTACGGAAAATAAGTTGAGAACAATCAAAGGATCAGTGCTTGACAAAAATAAAGAACCACTTCCCGGTGTAACGGTACTTATCAAGGGTACGACTACCGGAGTTGTCACGGATACGGATGGTAGCTATGTGATCAGTATACCCGAATCGTCAACTTCTACTTTAGTATTTTCGTGTATTGGAATGAAAAGTGTGGAAGTAGTAGTAAAAGACAATAAAACGATAAATATTACGATGGAGGAAGATGTGACGGAGGTGGGTGAGGTCGTGGTTACCGGGTATTTCAATCAAACAAAGGAAAGTTTTACGGGTACGGTAACTTCTTTCAGCGGGGAGGAATTGAGACAGGTGAATCCGGTGAATGCACTGACCGCTTTGTCGGTGCTGGATCCTTCTTTCAAGATGTTAGAGAATATTTCAGATGGATCGAATCCCAATGTGGTGCCCAAATTTGAAGTACGGGGCAGTTCAAGCATGCCTAACGTGAAGAATGAATACGAGGGAGACCCAAACATGCCGACTTTCATCATGGATGGCTTTGAAGTGTCGGCAGAGAAAGTGTTCGATTTAGACCCGAACCGGATTGAGTCGATGACTTTGCTGAAAGATGCGGCGGCGACCGCCATTTACGGTTCGCGTGCGTCAAACGGCGTGGTGGTGATTGTGACCAAGATGCCGGAATTAGGATCTATCCGCTTGAGTTACAATATGGATTTGTCGTTTAATATTCCGGATTTGCGGGACTATGATTTGCTGAATGCTGAGGAAAAATTAGAATTGGAACGGGCTGCCGGCTATTATAGCTCGACGGTTGCCAACCTGTTGGAGGAGCGGGAAGCGCAGTATAATTACAAAAAGCGTTTGGTGGAGCAGGGCAACAATACCTACTGGTTGAATAAGCCGCTGCATGTGGCGATAGGACATAAGCATTCCCTATTTGTGGAGGGAGGAGAAAACGCCATGCGTTATTCCTTGGATTTATCCTACGAAAGTGCGCTGGGTGTGATGAAAGAATCCGGACGTGAAAGAATCAGTGCCGGCATGCTGTTGCAGTACCAGATGAAAAAGATTGTGTTCAAGAACCAGATGATGTACGATGTGGTGAATGCCGATAACTCGCCCTATGGTAGTTTTAGCGAATACGCGAAGGCAAATCCTTATTATGCCTACAAAGATGAGAATGGGCATTACTTGTATTTGCTGGAAGATGATACGAGAGGGGCTTTTGACAAGGTGCCGAATCCATTATATAATACACAGTTGAACGTGGAAGATCGGTCGTCTTACAGTAATTTCACGAATAATTTCAGCATTGACTGGTATATCACGGAAGCCTTGCGCTTGAAAGGAAACATTGCTATTCACCATCAAAAAAGTGAAGGGGTTGTCTTCAAGCCAGCAAAGCATACGGATTTCAGCAATATGATGGGTGACAATTATTATCGCCGTGGTTCTTACCAGGCGACAGAAGGTAAGGAATTTGGGTACGATGCCAGCCTGGTACTCAGCTTTTTCAAACCGATGCACGACCACGTGTTGAACGTGAATGCGGCTTTGAATATGCAGGATTTGTCGAAAGAGGAATATAAGGTGAAAGTGGAGGGGTTTCCCGACGAGAACTTGGATTATATTGTGTTTGGGGCATCCTATCCCAAGTCGTCAACACCCACGGGAAAAGATGAAATTTCACGGTTGATAGGTTTGGTCGGGAACATGAACTATTCTTTCAAGGAACGCTATTTGTTGGATTTGTCCGTACGTACGGATGCGTCGTCCAAATTCGGTGCAGATACGCGTTGGGCTCCCTTCGGTTCGGTTGGTATAGGTTGGAATCTGCACAACGAGAAGTTCATTAAGGATTGTGCGAAATTTATCAACCGCTTGAAAATCCGCGCCTCCTTGGGTTGGGTCGGATCTCAGTCGTTCAGCCCGTTTCAGGCAATACCCAAATATGAATACGATGTGAACAACCGTTACCGCTACGGAATCGGGGCAATCATGAAAGGTATGGCAAACCGTAGTTTAAAATGGCAAAAGACCACGCAACGCAATGTCGGTATTGATTTCGATATACTCAACCGTCGTTTTTCCGTTTCGGCAAATTATTATGTGAACACTTCCAAGAGTTTGTTGTCTGATATTACTTTACCTCCTTCTTTGGGTTTTAGTACCTATACGGAAAACATCGGGCAATTGGAAAACAAGGGTTTTGATCTGAAGGTGAGAGGGACCGTGTTCAGAAACAAAAATGGATTTATGAATTTAAGTGTCGGTATCGTTAAGAATAACAATAAGTTGAAGAAGATTTCCAACAGTTTGCGCGCTTGGAACGAAGTGCAGGACGACAGTGTTATGAATACGCCTCGTGTCCGTTTCATTGAAGGACAATCGTTGAATACTATCTGGGGAGTTCCTTCGAAGGGTATCAATCCGGCAAACGGAAAAGAGATTTTTGTTGGCCGCAATGGCATATTGACAAGCACTTGGAATGCTTCCGACCAGCAACCGATAGGATGTACGGATCCTAAAATCGAGGGGAATATATCGTTGAACGGAGGCTATAAGGGATTTTCGCTGAGTATGTATTTTACCTATAGCTTGGGGGGCGATACTTACAATCAAACGTTGGTGGATCGAGTGGAGAATGCCGACAAACGCTATAATTGTGACAGGCGTGTACTGGAAGACCGTTGGCAGAAACCGGGAGACATCACTTTTTTCAAGGATGTCGCTAACAACGAGATGACGCAAGCGACTAGTCGGTTTGTCGAAAAATACAACTGGCTGAAATTAAGCACTCTGAACGTGTCTTATGACTTCAATGCTAATTGGCTGAAGTACATTCAGGTGGAAAATCTACGCCTATCGTTCAACATGACGGATGTGTTTCGCTGGTCATCCGTGAAGGAAGAGAGGGGATTGGACTATCCGTTTGCACATGCGTTTAGAGCTTCTTTGAGGATAACTTTTTAATGATGAAATATGAAAAAGATATATCGTTTACTATTGTTGGTAACAATCATGCCTGTTTTTGCCGGGTGTGATAATTGGCTGGACGTGTCGCCTAAAACAGAAGTGAAAGAAACAGACTTGTTTTCGAAGGAGTCCGGTTTCAAGACCGCCTTGTTGGGGGCTTACATCGAGATGATTTCCCCTGATCTTTATGGGGGTAACCTGACCATGGGCTTTATGGATGTGTTGGCGCAGTATTATAACATAACGTCGGAAGAAAGCACCTACATGCCGGCATCCACGTATGATTATGAACACGCGGATGTGAAACCAATCGTTTCGAAGATTTGGTCGAATATGTACTCCATTATCGCTAACCTGAACAACTTACTATGGAACTTGGAACAGCGCAAAGAATTGTTCACGGCCGACAACTATAGCATCATTAAGGGCGAGGCTTTGGGGCTGCGGGCATATTTACATTTTGACTTGTTGCGGATGTATGCCCCCTCTTATGCACTGGGAGGCGATGCTTTGGGGATTCCGTACGTGGATAAAGTGACAAATGTACCTTTCCCTCAACTGACAGTGAAACAGGTGGCGGAGAATTGTATTCAGGATTTATTGGCAGCGGAAGCGTTACTGAAAGAAACAGACCCGATTGGACCCGCTTTTAAGAACTATTCGGAAAATTACACCAATAGCGGACAAGATAACGCGGAATACGATGAAGATGGTGGCTTTCTGCGTTATCGTCGGGAAAGGATGAATTACTATGCAGTGACAACCTCGTTGGCGCGTATATATTTGTTTTTGGGGAATAAGGGCGAGGCTTATAAATGGGCGGAATTGGCAGTGAATACTCCACGATGCTCTTCGACGAGTTATGTATTCTCATTGTATTCGGATAAACTTGCCGATTATTCAGACTATTATTTTAATCCCGGTTTGGATAAGGGGGAGCAGTTGATTGTTCCTGAGGAACGGAAAAATGCCATTTATGAAACAGATAAATATGGTTCCATCGACAACCGTTGGAAGGAGTGGTTTCATGAATACCCTAATAGCAGCACGGAATACGTAGCCAAATATATGAAGGCGGCAGATGGTAAACGTCCCGTGAATGTTTCGCTGATACGTGGTTGTGAGGCTTATTACATTGCAGCAGAGGCCGCCACGGAGGAATCCGAGGCATTCCTACGCTTGAACCGGGTCCGGCAGGCCTTTGGCATTAGTTCCTCTTATGATCTGAAAGAAGAGGTGAATGATTTGGATGCGGAACTTTATACCGAATACCGGAAATCATTCGTAGGTGAAGGACAATTATTTTATTATATGAAACGGAAAAACTTCACGAGTATAGAGGGCGTGTTGGAAGGGAATTTCCCCGGATTGTACACCTTCCCCTTGCCTGACACGGAAATAGAATTTGGAAATATTGCGAATAGAAACGAGTAAGATATGAAAAAGTTTGTCACGATAATTGGATTGCTGTTTTTCTTGGGAAGCGGATGTGCGGATCAGGGAGAAGAAATGTTTGATAGTACGGCAACTACGATTTATTTCGATTTGTCGGGAGCCCAAGCAGATAGTATTGTTTATTCTTTCGCTAAGACAGTGGAGACCTCCCATGTGATTGAAGTACCGGTGGAAATTGCCGGGTATCCTGCTGATCATGACCGGTATTTTCGGGTAGTGGTAGATGAAGCGCTGTCAACAGCAAAGGCAAGTATACATTATAAAGCATTGGAAGATTTATATGTGTTGCCAAAAGGCACGTTTACCGCCAATGTCCCGGTGACAGTTTACAGTACGGACAAGTTGCTGGATTCCGTTGCTGTAAGCATCGCTCTGCAAATAGTTGCGAATGACGATTTTCCCAACGATTTTGCAAAGAGTCAGCAAGCTTTAATAAAAGTGTCGAATATGCTGGAGAAACCTAGTATGTGGGATATGGTATATGGACGGAAATATTTCGGCACTTGGAGTAAGACCAAATACAAGTTGATATTGCAAATTTGTGGAATCGAGGAGTTACCGGTGTATAACGGTCCCAACCGTTACCTCTTGAAAGGCTATGGCATGAAGATGCAGAATTATTTCAGGGAACATTATCCCGTTTATGATGAAAATGAACAGGTAATTGAACCCGATTGGACGATAATCTTTTAAATATCCAGACTATGAAAAAATATTTATTGTTGATGACGGTTGTATTAGCGGCATTGTCGTTTACATCTTGTATGGAAGAGCTCGGCAGTTACGAATACATGGATGCAAATGAGATAAAAATAGACTCCATCAAGGGGCAAAGTATAACTCAATACGACACTTTACGTATCGTGCCGACCATTACGCAATCGCGGAATACCAGTGAGGAAAACCTTGAATACCTGTGGTATTGGTACAAGTCGGGAGCCGGTGAAAATGCAAAAATCGATACGCTAGGCTTTGACAGGAATTTGAACTATTATGTGGCTGCAGTTCCCGGCTTGTACAGTGCGCGCTTGAAAATAACAGATAAGGAAACAGGACTGTTTGCCAGGAAAGAATTTGATATTTCGGTGGAAGCTGAAAATAGTGGACTTTTGATTCTGAGTGATTTGAATGGAAATGCAAATTTGTCGCTTCTGAATTTTGCCAACATATTCTCTCAAGATATTTACTATGCTGCCAACGGAGAATATGCCGGCACTAATCCTGTCGGGATTGCGGACATAGATAATGCCGGTACCGATTTGCACATGATTGCCATCCTGTGTGCGGATGGTAGGGGTGGTGTCGTGACAGAACCGACTAGCTTTGTGAAAATCAGTGATTATTCCGATTTGTTTTACGTGATGCCCCAGCCGATAGCCCCGGAGGCTTACTGTGCCGTGGCGGTTTTGTACAATACAGGCATGGGAATCACCTATGATTTCATCATTAACAATGGCAAATTGCATTATCGTGATTTCCAGTATGCAGCGTACGAACCTTTGTTCAATCCTGAGGTATCGGGTGATTATAGTTTGGCTCCTTATGCAATTTTGAACAACAATACCTTGTTGTTTTATGATAATAAGAATTATTGCTTCAATATTCTAAAATGCTCGTATGGGCAATTGAAAGAAACCAAACTTGACCCGGTACCCTTGCCTGAAGGTACCGACACGGAAACGCTTGCATTTGATCCTCGTAATGTCGGTTTAGAGATGGTATATGCGGCAAAAGGTTGGAAAAAAATGGATAATGATGCCGGTTATGCCTATGGCATTTTTCGAAAGCCGGGGTCAACGGATTTGACAAACATGTATTGCCTCCGGTTTAATATTGGCTACAACATGAGTATGGGACGTGATTATTTTACTCCCTATTTCAAGCATTCTATTTCCGGGGCAACAGATCTGGATAAGGCTACAGCATTTGCAATGTCCCGGCAAGACCCTTATCTGTATTATGCTTATAAAAACAAGATATACAGTTATGACTTGGAGTTTGACAAAGGGAAAGTGATTTACGATACGGATACGGTTGTCGGGCCCGGTGCAAGAGTGGATTACCTGTACTTCCGTCCCGATAATGAGAGCTTCAATATGTGGGCAGCAACCTCCGTTGAAGGAAGTACCGAAAAGACCGGAAGCATCCATGTGTTAGGTTTGGGACGCAATGGAGACATTGTGAAAGTCGATACTGTCTATCGTAATGTTTGTGGTAAGGTTGTAGGGATGACCTATAAGAACCGCTAATTCTATAAATCTATAAGAGTTTGCCTTTTTGATAGGCAAACTCTTATATTTTTATTTCTCAGTTCTTTATTATTTGCAGTACAAGAAACGTTTGATCTTGTGAGTGGGCGTCTTCTCAAATGGCTCGTGTTGCACGAGTACGAGTTGCAGTTTTGAAAAGTTGTTTACCCTGGCATTCACGTAATCCCGTAATTCTTGTTTTTGTTCTTCAATGTAATCGTTGATTTTCTCCTTGTAGTTTCCGGCCTGGTCTTTTAACTTTTGGTATTGTTTTTCAAGTTCTTCCATGTTGAAGTGGACCATGGCAACCAGTTTACCGCTATTTTCCACGACCAGAGATTCATTCACGAAGCGGAAGTTGTTGATAATGGACTCGATTTCTTCCGGATAAATATTTTCCCCGGAAGCCCCCAGGATCATGGTCTTGATTCTTCCCCGGATAGCTAAACGGTTTTTCTTGTCAAAAGTACCATGATCCTGTTTTAAACCAACCGTCTTCGGTGAAGACTTCCGCGTTCAATTCGGGACGTTTGTAATATCCTTGCATCACGTTCGGACCTTTGATCCAGATTTCTCCTTCTCCCTTTTTGTCCGGTTCGTTAATTTTTATCTGAACACCTTCCATGATAGGACCCACGCCCTGTAAGAAAGTTTGTGACGGGTTCGATCCGGCAGCCATGGGAGCTGTTTCCGTTAGTCCGTATCCAATCGCGTAAGGGAATTTAGCTTCGCGCAAGAATTGTTCGACAGTACCGTCCAGTTTCGAACCTCCGACACCGAAGAACTTTAATTCTCCCCCGAAGGTCTCCATCAATTTCTTCCCGGCCAAACGATTGAATAATTTGCGTGTCGGGGAAAAACGATAGAGTGTGCTCATCAATTTTGAGCCATTGAATTTAGGTAAAACTTGCGATTTGTAAATCTTTTCGATAATTAGAGGAACGGATAAAATCACCGTCGGATGGATCTTCTGCATTGCCGGAACCAGTAATTTCGGGGTCGGCACCCGATCCAGGTAATAAACTTGAGAACCGAACATCAAGGGTAACAATAACCCCAGTGTGTTTTCGTAGGTATGTGCCATCGGCAGTATGCTCAGGAATCGGTCGCTTTCGTCCACGTGTTGGATCGTGCGGCATTGGCGGGCATCCCATACTAGATTCTTATGAGTTAAAATAACTCCTTTCGAGAATCCCGTCGTACCGGAAGTGTAAATGATCGAGGCTATATCTTCTTCTTCCACGGGTATTTCCGGGAGAGGTGTAGTATTATTCAGATCAATATCCGGCACTAACTTGTCCAAATCTTCGGGGGCATAACATCCCTCCGGTATTGTCGCGAAGTTATTAATCAGGATTTTATGTTCGAGAAACGGTGTTTCTACTCCTTCTAGACATTTTGCCAGTAAACGGGAAACGAAGATCACTTTTACCTCTGCATGTTCCAATATATTCTGGAGTTCTGTCGAACAGAATCCCGGTAAGATAGGCACGGCAACGGCTCCAATGTTCGCGATGGCAAATTGGGTAATCCCCCAGTTCGGCATATTCGCGCTCAGGATTGCAACTTTGTCTCCTTTCTTTACACCTAAATGAAGTAAATGGTTAGCAATAGATACGACCTCGTTATATAAATCTTGGTAAGTTCTTTTTCCGCTTGCGACAAAATTTAAAGATAAATTTTTTGAAAACTTGGAACAACTGTTCTTTAGGAGTTCCGGTAACGTCAATTTCTTTAAAGTCATGTTTTAATAATATGAATTTTCCCTACAAAGATAATACAGAAAATGATACGATGTGGTTAAAATACCATAAAATAGAGTAAATGGCTTGAAACTGAGTGAAAAGACGAAACTGTTCGGGGTGTTTTCCCGTAGCTCTAAAGCTTGATTTCCGCGGGATGTAGACCGTTATCACTGTTTCAATATATTTAGGGATTCATAGATGATCTTGTAAGAGGATAGGGGCGTGAAAAACAAATCATGCGAGAGTGGTCCTTTTTAAGATCATATAAAAGAGATTGTCCTCTATGCTAACTTTGGGGACAATCTCTTTTGTTCATCTGTTTATTCTTTATTTCGTGGGAATAGCTGCTAAAGTAGCTTTCAGGAATTCCCAGAATTTACCGACAGACTCGATGTTCACTTTCTCGTCCGGAGAGTGAGGTGAGCTGATGGTCGGTCCGAAAGAAATCATATCCCAATTCGGGTAACTTGAACCAAGAATTCCGCATTCCAATCCGGCGTGAATAGCCATGATAGCGGGTTTCTTGCCATATAATTTCATGTAAACTTCTTCCATTTCTTTGCGGATCGCTGAATCCGGATTTGGTTTCCAGCCCGGGTATTCACCCACGAACGCGATCTTGCTGGCTTCTGCCAGTTCGAACACGGCTTGAACCACTTGTGCAAGGGCTGTTTTGGCAGTCTCTACGGAAGAACGCATCAGCATGTATACTTCGATTTTCCCGTCACCGCCTCTCACGATAGCCAGGTTGTTTGACGTTTCAACCGTGTCGGGCATGGAATCGATCATTCTCATCGTCCCGTTCGGGCAAGCCTTGATGGCGTTGATCACGTTGTTTTGTACTTTAATCGGCATCACGTTTTTCGGTTGAGCTGTTTCCTCGGCTGCGAGAGAAAGATTGGGTTCTTTCGCGCTCAATTCAGCTTTGAATATGCCCTCGTATTCTTTTACTTTGGCTAGGAACTTGTCAGCGTTGGCAGCCGGAACGGTGATAACCCCGAATGCTTCACGCGGGATGGCGTTTCTCATGTTGCCACCGGACACGGAAGCCAGGCGAAGATCCAGTTCTTTGCTCACGGCTTTCAGGAAGCGGAAGAATAATTTGTTGGCATTGCCTCTACCCAAGTTGATATCCATTCCGGAGTGTCCGCCTTTTAATCCTTTTAGGGTTAATTGGTATGCTTTGTGACCGGCGGGAACAGCTTCCGGTGTATAGGTGAATTCGATTTCCCCGTCGATACCGCCAGCACAACCTACATATAATTCTCCTTCAGTTTCAGAGTCCAGGTTCAACAGGATATCCCCTTTCAACCAGTTGGGGCGAATACCGTTGGCTCCGTCCATCCCGGTTTCTTCCGTTGCGGTGATTAATACCTCGATCGGGCCGTGAGGAATGTCTTTTGACAACAAAACGGCCATTCCGGTAGCAACACCTATACCGTTGTCAGCACCAAGGGTCGTACCGTCAGCCGTTACCCATTCCCCGTCGATATACGCCTCGATCGGGTCTTTCGTGAAATCGTGTTGTTTGTCTTCATTCTTTTGAGGCACCATATCCAGGTGTCCTTGCAAAATCACTCCTTTGCGGTTTTCCATGCCTGGGGTGGCCGGTTTGCTTAATAATATGTTGAAAGCCTCGTCCATTTCGGCGTGAATACCGTTCTCCTTAGCCCAATTCATAACGAATTCTCTGGCTATTTCTTCGTGATTTGACGGACGTGGAACTTGGGTTAGTTTATAAAAGTTTTCCCAGATTGCCTTGGGTTCTAACGTACAGATACATTTACTCATAACGTTTTTATTTTTTAGATTTATGATTTAAGATTTCAAGAGGATCGCCCGGATGAGGGGGATTCTGAAATCATGTTTATTTCTATCGTTTGCAAGGTATAAAAAAAACAGATAAGTTGTGTTTTAATCACAACTTATCTGTTTTTTTTGTTTCAAGTTTGCCGGTTACAAGTTATAGGTTTCGCATCAAGGTTCATTTATCGGGAGCTTGTAACTTGTAACCTGTAACCTGCAAACCTGTAACTTGAATCAACATTTGAAAGCCTATTTCAAATGTTGATTCAAATAGTTCACGAATTTCGTGTACAGTTGCAGACGGGTATATCCACCGTAAATGCTGTGATTCCGGTTCGTGTATATCTGCATGTCAAATTGCTTGTTGGCTTGCACGAGGGCTTCCGATAATTCGTACGTGTTCTGAACATGCACGTTGTCATCTGCTGTCCCGTGGCATAACAAAAGGTTGCCTTTCAAGTGTTTCACCCAGTTGATCGGGGAATTGTCATTGTAGCCGGAGGGATTGTCCTGTGGGCGTCTCATGAAGCGTTCCGTGTAAATGGAATCGTAAAATCCCCAGTGTGTAACGGGTGCCACGGCAATAGCGGTAGAGAACACGTCATTTCCTTTCATAAGGCAAAGTGATGACATGAATCCACCGAAACTCCAGCCCCATATACCTACTTTCTTGGCATCAATGTAAGATTGTCCGGCAAGCCATTTGGCGGCAGCGATCATGTCGTCACTCTCGATTTTTCCGAGTTGCATGTAGGTACATTTCCTGAATTCCTCACCTCTGGCGGCCGTTCCGCGCGGATCGATACAAGCCACGATATATCCCTCTTGTGCCAGGTATTGTGTCCAGTCCATACCCCATGTGTTGCTGACTTGTTGAGAGTTGGGTCCGCTGTACTGGATGATTAATACCGGGTACGTTTTTGACTCGTCGAAATTCACGGGTTTCATGATCCACGCGTTGAGCTGGGTGGTCCCGTCTGCCGCGGGGATTTGAATAAATTCTTTTTTAGCAACCGGGTATTCTTCCAGTTTTGTTTTCAAGGCCGCGTTGTCTTCCAGTGTGCGAACGGCTTTCCCGTTGGCGGCATATAGTGTGTACACGGGGGGCATGTCGGCGTTGGAGACCGTATTAATATAGTATTTGAATGATTTGCTGAATTCAGCTTCATTCCAACCTTTGGTCGGGGTTAGTTTTTTCTTTTTCCCTTTCAGGTCAATAGAGTAAACGTATTTTTCCAACGGGGATTCCTCATGAGAAGCGTAGTAATACAGTTTCTTGGCCGGGTCGTACCCGTAGAAATTTACTACATCGTATTTACCGGAAGTGATGGGTTGAATTTCTTTGCCGCTCATGGAATAGAGGTAAAGGTGAGAATACCCGTTTTTCTCACTGCTCATGATGAAATATTGCCCGTCTTCCGTGAATGTCAGGTTATCCAGGTTCTCCTCGGCGATATAGTATTTGTTTTCTTCCCGGTAAAGGACGGTCGTGCTGCCAACTCGTGCATTCGCCAGTAAGATTTCCAACCGATTCTGGAACCGATTCATTTTCATGATCGCCAACTTCTTCGGGTCCTTTGTCCATTGAATGCGAGGGATGTAAATATCCGTTTCTTCGCCGATATTCATCGGGGTGGTAACCCGATCCTTGATGTCGTACACGTGTACGCTTACTTTGGAATTTGCTTCCCCGGCTTTCGGGTATTTATATGAATAGTTGGAAGGGTACAGTGCATTTTGTTCGTATGCCGGGTACAATCCCTTGAACATGTTCATGTGGTAGGTTTTCACGGCCGATTCGTCGAATTTGATAAAGGCCAGTGCCGACCCGTCGGGGGCCCACTCGAATGCTTTGTTGAAACCGAATTCTTCCTCGTAAACCCAATCCGGGGCTCCGTTGATGATTTCATTGAATTTCCCGTCAGAGGTGATTTGAATCTCAGAACCGAAACGCAAGTCGGCGATAAAGATATTGTTATCCCGTACGAAGGCGATTTTGGTTCCTGTCGGGGAGAACGTGGCCAAGCGTTGGGGACCTCCTGCCGAAAGGGGTTTTAATTCTTTATTTTTGAAATCAAACACGAAATAGTCGGCCGTGAAGGAGCGGCGATAAATCGGTTGGATATTAGTACATATTAATATGTGACTTTCATCCGGACTGAACTCGTAGTTCTGGATCATTTTTACAGCTTTGTACCGGGGATCATTTAAGTCTAACAGCGTGTTTACGGCTTTCCCGGTCTTGTAACTATACATAACCAGTTTCGTACCCTTGTCTTCCAACACAGTGTAGTGTTCCCCGTCATTCAACGAGCGGAGTCCGGCAACACCTTGCGTCCTGAACGCGTAGTTCAGGCAAAAGTCTTCCAGCGTGAATTTTTTGCTCTTGTTTTGAGCGTTTCCGGGGAGAGCAAATCCCACGATAAACATACATACGATGAACTTATAAAACATCCTCATGACAATTATTTTTGGTTTTTTTAATTTGGACCAAAGATATAAATAATTTTAGATTTATGATTTTAGATTTAATTATTCCTATCTTTGTGCCCTCAAAATCATGATTAGATGAAGTATACCCTTTTAGCGAAAGACAAGAATAGTGATGCACGATGTGGTGTGTTGACCACGGATCATGGGAATATCGAAACCCCGATTTTTATGCCTGTCGGAACGGTGGGAACCGTGAAAGCCGTGCATGCCAGGGAATTGAAGGAAGATATTAAAGCCCAGATTATTTTGGGTAACACTTATCACTTGTATTTGCGACCGGGTACGGAGGTGTTGGTCGAGGCGGGTGGATTGCATAAATTTAACGCGTGGGATCGTCCTATTCTTACGGATAGTGGCGGGTTTCAGGTGTTTTCGCTGGGCGATTGCCGGAAAATCACGGAGGAAGGGGTCGTGTTTTGCTCTCATATTGACGGTTCGAAACACCTGTTCACGCCGGAGAACGTCATGGATATCCAACGGAAAATCGGGGCCGACATTATCATGGCGTTTGACGAATGTCCTCCGGGACAAAGCGAGTTCGGTTACGCGAAGAAATCGTTGGAACTGACTCAACGCTGGTTGGAGCGATGCGTGAAACAATTCGATTCCACGGAACCTTTGTACGGGTATCACCAGTCGCTTTTCCCGATCGTGCAGGGATGTACTTTCCGGGATTTGCGGGAGCGGGCGGCCGAACATGCCGTGGCGCTTGACCGGGAGGGATATGCTATCGGAGGATTGGCCGTGGGTGAAGAAGCTGAGGTGATGTATGAGATGATCCAGGTGGTCAACCGGATATTGCCGCAAGATAAGCCTCGTTACCTGATGGGGGTCGGAACACCCGAAAATATACTGGAGGCGATTTCGTTGGGCGTGGATATGTTCGATTGCGTGATGCCAACCCGGAACGGGAGAAACGGGATGTTGTTCACCACGGAAGGGGTTATTAATATAAAGAACAAGAAATGGGATCGGGATTTTAGCCCGATTGATCCTGCCGGGTTGAGTTTCGTGGACGTGGACTATTCGAAGGCCTATTTACGACATTTGATCAAAGCGGATGAAATTTTAGGGCTACAAATTTGCTCGATACATAATTTGTCGTTTTATTTGTGGTTAGTACGTGAAGCACGTAAACATATACTGGAAGGAGATTTCGTGACTTGGAAAGAGAGCACGATTAAAAAAGTTACAAGAAGATTATAGTGCCGTGAGGCAACTAAAACAAGATGAAGAAATTAGATTTATATATTATCCGGAAGTTCCTAGGTACCTTCTTTTTTTCGATGGTGCTGATTCTGAGTATTGTCGTGGTTTTTGACCTTTCGGAGAGATTGGAGAAGTTTATCGAGAATGAGGCCCCGGTCAAGGCGATTATTTTTGACTATTACCTGAATTTCGTTCCCTATTTCGCCAATGTATTTTCTTCTTTGTTCACGTTTATTTCCGTGATATTTTTTACCTCGAAAATGGCTTATAATAGCGAGATTATCGCTATTCTGAGTACGGGTATCAGCTTCCGGCGGATGGTGCGTCCTTACATGATTTCGGCCGGGGTTATCGCTTGTCTTTCACTCACGTTGAGTGCTTTCATTATCCCGAATGCCAACAAGAAGCGGATCGAGTTCTCTGAACAATATATTTGGAAAAAGTATAGTAACAAGGATGAAAATATTCACCAGCAGATTGCCCCGGGTGTTTTTATTTATATGACGAGATTTAATGTATACTCGCAACGGGGAGATAATTTCACTTACGAGGTATTTAAAAAAGACACGCTTGTTACGAAACTATCAGCGAATTCGATCGTGTGGAATAAAGAAAAGAAAAAATGGACATTAAACAACTGGGTACTGCGGGAGTTTGACGGGATAAACGAGACTTACACGACGGGGAACGCGTTGGATACTGTATATAACTTCACTGTAAACGAGTTTACCGAGGATCCGAAAAAGATCAAAGAGCGTTTGACTTTGCCGGAATTGGACGAGTATATTGCGCGTCAGAAATTGCGGGGAAGCAGTAACGTGATCGAATTCCAGATCGAGAAGTACAAGATGTTTTCGGGGGCTTTTGCCACGTTTATATTGACGTTAATCGGTGTATGTATCGCCTCCCGTAAAATCCGGGGGGGGATGGGTTTCCATTTGGGGCTGGGATTGTTAATCAGCTTTTCGTACATATTATTTATGCAATTTTCCACGGTTTTTGCAACCAATGGGAGCATGAGTCCGTTATTAGCAGTATGGATACCGAATATCCTGTTTGCAGTGGTGGCGTTTTTTGTCTACCGGGCGGCACCGAAGTAATTGAAAATGGAAAATGGAGAATTGAAAATGAAAAAATATGAGGATATAGTAATGAAAGATATATCTTCAAATCAATAGAGTGGGCCGAATGTGGTCATAAGCAAAAATCAATAAAATTAAAATTTACACGTTGGTTATGAGTAGGGAAACGAAAAGACCTAGAATTACTAGACCGAGCGAGAATCGTGATGAGAATCGCCGGAGCAGAACACAGCATTTCGAAAACCGTGAGGGTGGAGAAAGCGAAACAAGAAGACCTAACCGTTTTGACTCGGACAGACCGAGACGGGAACAAGGATACGGGTATATCCGTGATTTGAACAAAGAGCGTGAAGGGGGACAAGGAAACGAATCGGGAAACAGGGATAATGGTAATCGTTATCACCGGGATTCGGATAGAAACCGGGAGAGAGGAGAACGCGACGGCAATCGTTACGAGAGTCGGGAAAGAGGTGAACGTGATGGTAATCGTTACGAGAATCGGGATAACAGAAGATCGTACGAGAGAGGAAGTCGGGACAATAATCGTTTCTCAGACCGGGGAGATCGTCGTGAAAGACGTCCTCAAGATCGGAACGAGAATTTTGAAAGACGGGATAATCGTTACCAGAACCGGGAACGCAATGATCAACGTGAAGGCGAACGTCGTGAAAACAATTACCGGGGAGATGGAGAACGCCGCGAGAGAAATTACCGGGAGGATGGCGAGCGTCGTGAAAGAAATTATAGAGATAACGGGGAACGTCGGGAGAGAAGTTCTCGCGGAGATGGCGAAAATCGTGAAAATTACCGGGGAGAACGCCGAAATTACAACGAGCGGGATAATCGTCGGGAACGTTTTTCAGATCGTCCGGCAAGAAGATCGTTCACACCTCGTAATGGGGAGAATGACGGGCCGAAGAGCGTGTATAGCAAGAAAAAACAAATAGAATATCGTAAGAAGAACGAGGGACAGGAGACCGAATTGCGTTTGAATCGTTACATCGCCAAAGGGGGTGTTTGTTCTCGTCGTGACGCGGATGTGTTGATCACGGAAGGACGGGTGAAAGTGAACGGGGTGGTCGTGCAACAAGTCGGGGTGAAAGTGAAACGTACGGACACGATAGAAGTGGACGATCAGGTGATCACACCCGAACGTAAAGTATATTTGATCTTGAACAAGCCGAAAGATTACGTGACGACCGTGGAAGATCCGTTAGAAAGGAAAACGGTTATGTCTTTGATTGAGGGTGCTTGTAAAGAGCGGGTGTACCCGATCGGGCGTTTGGACCGCCAGACCACGGGTGTGCTACTTTTCACGAATGACGGGGATCTGGCTAAAAAATTGACACATCCCAAGTACAACCAAAAGAAGATCTATCACGTGTTCCTGGATAAAGTGGTTCAGCAGGGTGATTTGGAGGCTATCTGTAAAGGTATAGAGTTGGAGGATGGTTTTATCCAGGCTGATGACGTGAAGGTTGCCGATGACGATCGTACACAGGTGGGGATAGAAATTCATTCCGGGAGGAATCGTATCGTGCGAAGGATTTTCGAGCATTTAGGATACCAGATACTTCGTTTGGATCGCGTCTTTTTTGCCGGGATTACGAAGAAAAATTTACCTCGCGGGCGTTGGCGTTTTCTAACGCAGGATGAGATTAATATTTTGAAAGCGTACTAAAATAATTTTTTTTTTAATATTATTACTATTACCTTTGCGGGAGTCCACTTATCGGGAGTGTCTACTCGCGAAGGTTTTATTTTTTATATTAAAAGAATTATGGTTGCACTAATCACAAACGGCCTGAACAGAATGAGAGTCTTGCGTTCGTTTTCATACACTCCGCGTTGGATTGTATTCTTGATCGACGTGGCTTTATCTATTATGGCTGTCAGCATTGCTTATTTGATCTGGGTCAATTTTCAGATTGACCGGATGAGATTGGATTTTGTCTTGATCGGAACCCTCGCTATCGTGGGAGTCCGGGTGATCAGTTTCTTGGTGGGACATACTTATTCCGGAATAGTACGTTTCACGGGGACAGAGGATGCTTTACGCATTTATTATGTATTAACGGCAGGGGAGGTCTTGCTTCTGTTGGGGAGCGGGGTGTTTTTCCTGTTGTATGATTATCTTTTCGTACCGCTATCCGTTTTGCTCACGGAATACGTCCTGTTGACCAGTCTGATGGTCATGAGCCGTGTGATCGTGAAGAAGGTTTTCGCCCAGTACATCGGTGCCGAGCGCACGAAAAAGAACGTGATTATATGTGGTAGTGACGAGTATGGAATCATGGCCAAGCATGCCATGGATAATGTCGAGGATGCCACGTATAATATCCTTGCTTTTATTGACGTGAATGACCGGAAAGCAGGGAAGATTATCGAGGGAATCAAGATTTACAAGATGTCGTCATTGCCCGGAATGTTGAAACGTAACCGGGTGGATAAGGTGGTTATCGCCAAGAAGATGATTTCGGCCGATAAAAAGCGGGAGATTGTTGAGATTTGCCTGGCCGCGAACGTGAACGTGCTTGAAGTCCCTCGTTTCGAGAGTTGGATTAACGGGGAGTTAAGTATGCGTCACATCAGAAATATCAAGATCGAAGATTTGTTGGAGAGGGATGTGATTCACATGGAGGAAACCAATTTGCGAAAACAGTTGTTGAACAAAGTGGTTTTGGTGACGGGTGCTGCCGGTTCGATCGGTAGTGAAATTGTTCGCCAGTTGACTCATTACAATCCCGCGTTGATCGTTTTGTTTGATCAGGCCGAATCACCGCTTTATGATATCGAGTTGGAATTGAAAGAGGAATGTGGTTTCTCGGATTACAAAATAGAAATAGGTGATGTACGTGACTTGAATCGGGTAGAGGGAATCTTCAAAACTTATCACCCGAATATTGTTTATCATGCTGCCGCGTACAAGCACGTGCCGATGATGGAAAAGCACCCGATCGAAGGCGTGAAGACAAATATTTTCGGGACGAAGAATGTTGCTGATTGTGCCGTGAAATACGATTGCCAGCGTTTCGTGATGATCTCGACGGATAAGGCCGTGAACCCGACTAACGTTATGGGTGCAAGTAAACGTATTGCGGAGATCTACACGCAGTCGTTGAACCGTATCGCGAATACACGTTTCATTACTACTCGTTTTGGAAACGTGTTGGGTTCGAATGGTTCCGTGATTCCCCGTTTCAAGAAGCAGATCGAGGCGGGAGGTCCTATTACCGTGACACACCCGGAAATCACTCGTTTCTTCATGACGATACCGGAAGCATGTCAGCTCGTTTTACAAGCCGGGGCTTTAGGTAACGGGGGTGAAATTTTCGTGTTCGACATGGGAAAGAGTGTCAAGATTGTAGATTTGGCCCGTAAGATGATCAAACTTTCCGGTTACGAGGTAGGAAGAGATATCCATATCGTCTTTACCGGCTTGCGTCCCGGAGAGAAGTTGTACGAGGAGGTTCTTAACGTGAAGGAAACTACCTTACCAACTGTACACGAACGAATTAAGATTGCAAAAGTGCGAGAATACAATTATAGTGAAGTTACCGATTCTATAAAGGCTCTTGATATGGCCTTGCAGACAAAGGATAACTTCGCGGTGGTAAAACAAATGAAATGTATCGTTCCTGAATTTAAATCCAAGAATTCCACGTATGAATCAATTGATTTCCAAATGGAAGAGGAAGGGGTTGAGCATTACATGGAAGACGTGTTAAATAAAATTCAGGTAGCCGAAAATCTAGAAGTCAGGGAGTAATGGAGAAGACGAATTGGTATGTAGTTTTCACCGCTTCACGGGCGGAGAAACGAGTGAAGTTGTGTTTGGAACAGGCCGGTATCGAGAATTATTTACCCGTGCGGGTGGTGGAACGAGAGTGTGAAGGGCAAATAAGGCGGATCGAGGTTCCAATCATTAGCGGGTGTGTGTTTGTCCGTGTTTCCGAGGTCGGCTTATTCTCGCTACTCTCAACTTGTGGAATAATTGCCTTGTTAAAAAGTGAGCGTGTCCCGATGACTATTTCTGATGAGCAAGTGGAGAACCTGCGATTATTGAATGAACGAGCTGGGGATATCGAAGTTGTCGATAAGGCGATTCCTTCGGGAGAAATGGTACGTGTCGTTCAAGGTGATTTGCTTGGAATTCGAGGTGAATTGATCTGTACGGCTGACAGGCATCAGATCGTGATTCGGGTTTCGCATTTGGCAGGTGTTTGTGCGGATATCGGGTTGGATAGCGTGGAAAAATTGTGAGTTTTTTCGTGTCCCTAAGTAACTTTATTATAAAGGGCATCGCTCTTTCTGCTTCATGCTTTCGCTTACATCTCTTCGTTATCTCTTCGATAAGTATTCGTTATCTCTTCGTTCTATAGAAGCCTTCTTTAACGATGGTATAACGAAGAGATAAGGGAAAGATGTAAGCGTAAGTATTTTGTAAACAATGATATATAAGTATATTAATGATCTAATAATGGCTTAATGGTCAAAAGGGAATATTTATAAACATTGCGTTTCGGAAATTTCTTGCTTATTTTTTGAGTGAGAAGATTTTACTTTTTTACGTAAAAAGAACGTGTATACCGTATGGCGTAGACGTTTCCCGATTAAACGAATTATACTTTTCATAATCAAATTCACCCCGAATTCTACCATGTTAATTCGTCCAGAACAATACATATATTTCAATAATCGACGTTCGGATACGACATATTTCCATCCGCCCCGTCGTTCTAACATCGTGTAACCACCTCTTGCCCATAACAATGATTCACCGATATTAGCAAAGCAATAGTTGGCATTAGCTAACCTATTCCAAAGATAGTAATCCTCTAGTAGATAAAACGGTTGATAACTGCCTACTGCAAGTATATCCTTTTTCCGGAACATTACCGTCATGTGATTAAACGGATTGCGCCACTTCATAAAAATCTTTAGTTTCTTATCTTCTTGTGGTAATTTCCTAATCGCTTCGATCTCCTCTTTACAATTTGAAAATTCTTCTATCCAACTTCCAACAATAGTTGTTTCCCGATGTTCTTTCAGAAAAGCTACTTGCTTTTCAAAACGATTCGGTTTACAAATGTCATCACTATCCATTCGTGCCACTAAATCAAAAGAACAGGCATCTAACCCAATACGTAGAGCTTCTCCTAACCCTCGATTTTCTTTTAAAGCAATAACTCTTAATTGTTTTCTTTCACTAGAAAAGTCAGCAATTACTTGCTCCAATTCTTCTGTTAGCGGACCATCTTTCACCAATACCACCTCATTTGGAATCAAACTCTGTTCGAATACGCTCCGCAAGGCTTCTCTGAAAAAAAGCGGTTGTTCCTTCGTGTAAACAGCCATTAAAACCGAAAAACAACTTTCCTTATTTACCTGTAATTCCTGCATAAATTCCTTTTAATATTTGCTTTATATAACTTATACGCGGAGAGACGCATAAAGGATAATAAAAAAACTTTATGCTATATTTAAAACCATTAGAAATCTTCCAATAAAAGGGCACGTATCCCCGATGAACCAATCGAAAATAATTTCGAAATTGATAATATGTACGAAAAGGAGTGGGTATTGCTACTTTCCGAATAATGAACGGTCGGTCACCTTCTCCCACTTGATGACTTAATTGTACACTCTCAGAAATGAAAAAACGCCATCCTCCAATCTTCCTAGCTCTCCAGCACCATTCGTGATCGACACCATCAATAAATAAACTTGATTCCATTCCCCCGACCTGTTTGAAATGAACCATCGGAACCAATGATGCAGAACTAATAATCTCTCCGACTTCAGTGATTTTTGGTAAAATCAACTTTCCTTTCTTTACTGCACCCACGTAAGGTTTTCCTTCCCCCCGATTAAAAGGACGAGGACCAATTCCTCCGACTGCAATCCCGGCTTCTCTTAAACGATTATAATCAGCTAACAAAGAGGATACTAAATTCTCAGGTGCCAAACTATCCTGATCCATGAATAATACAAAATCAAATCCTTTCTCTTGGAAATAAGTAATCCCTCGGTTCTGGGCTTCGGCAATTCCCAAATTCTCGTTGAAACCATGATAATATACATGGGGATATAAAGCAAGTAATGTCGCCATAAAATCCGGCGTATTTACGGAATTATCCCCCAAGAAGATTTCATCCACTTGTCCGTTTAACGAATTCAAGGAAGTTGTCAACAACTCCTGTCGAGGATTATACATCACAAGTACACACCCTATTTTCATCTTCAAGCATTTTATTTGCCATTATTAAAGTTAATATCACGATCACTTGATTCGTATCCAAAATGTAAGGATTCGTAAATGCATAAAGTATATAGCATAAGTAAACGAACAATAATCTTGGATCTCGAATCTTCGTGTAAGCCAAAAACAAATTCAACAATATAAAACTAATAAAGTTTATAATTCCTAATTGATTAAAGAAGTAGACTGTCTGTAATTCGAAATAAATATTTCCCGTGTAATCCCGGTAGGCCGTTTTTTCCGAAACAGTGTTCCCTAATCCTTTTCCCAGCCAGACTGTTGTGGGTTCTTGTCCCATATCCCGTAACAATACTTCAACTTGATCTTGTCTTGTCCCCATAGAATCTACTTTTTTAGACATGACGTTTTCTACGAAAATCAATCCGGGGATAAAAAACAATATAATCAAAAAAGACAATCCCAGAATTTTCATTTGCAATTTCCGGAAAGACTCATTTTGCAAGAAAAAAAGTATAAAATGGAAGAAAAATAGACTAATTAAGTAAGCAAAATTCCCCGCAAATACAATCGCTAACAAATATACACATCTGAAAAAATGTTTCTTCTTTCGTGGGAATACAGGTACAAAATACGATAACATGTACACAAAAGGTAATAATGCATTACCTTTCACCGGTATGTTATAAAAATGTCCCGTGAATGAATAAACATCCCCCCATCCCTGATTGATAAAATAGTGTCGGAGTGGTTCGTATGTTTCTAAATTAAAAAAGAGCAAAAGAATAAACTCCAGCCCGATCAGAAATATACATTGTAACAATGTGAAAGCGAATAACAACTTGATCATCCGGGAAGGCAAAATGATAAAATAGGCTGTTAGCAAGAAGAAGATAATCAAGGCAAAGCGAGCTACGAGTGTCACTTCATTTCCCTGTAACAAGGCGTAAAATACCAGAAAGAACCACCAGCAGAGAACGGGTAAAAACGTACGATAAAATCCGGTCACATCATAACGAATATTCAGCACGACGATACCCAGTAAAGCCAGATTGCCGAATATACTATATGACACGAAAGGAACCTGACGAGTGATGATAAAAATCAACATTCCCCACAGTAACATCGACAATGAGTCCTTTAATCCGATTTTTCTTTCTTTGCTCATCTTTAGCCCTTATAACAAAATGCAATCATTTTCAATAAAGCTTGTCCTACTCCCACTATAAAAAACAAACACCACCCCACGAGTAAGTAAAATGTTGGAATTTCCGTAAAATATTCCAATAAAAATATGAATGGAAATAATAAAATAAAATTCGGGTATTGGTACATTTGTCGGAAAATATATCGGAACATAGAAGGGTTGTCAACATTTTCCGTACCTGTTTCTTTCCGGTGATAAGCTTGGAATGTCAATAAAGCTCGATGTTGAAATTCCACCGAAATAAACACGATAAAGATGAAAGCTAACATCCACTCATCATATCTACCGAGTTGTAAGTAGGAATACCAAAGGGCCAAATTCATTAATGGATGACATGTTAGATGTGCCCAATAATCCATATCCCGCCCGTACGTAGAGAATTGTTTCGTGATTCGAGCTACCTCACCATCACTACAATCCATTACATACCACAAATAAAAACAAAAGATCCCTAGTACCTTGAATCCCCAACCGGGTAAGGCAAAGAATACAGATCCCACAACCCCGAAGAAAATCATAAATAACGTGATGGTATTCGGTCTTAATTTCCACTCCACGAATCTTGTCGAAAAAAATGGAGATAGTGGCATGCAAAGCCAATCCGCCACCAATCTGGAATTCCATCTCCCCATGGGAGTATAAGTTCGTACCTCTTTATAACTCAAACTCATTTTATTATTTTTTTATTACACCTTGTCCGTAAAGTTGGTATTTATATCCGCCCCAGGCTCGAACTAATAACAGTAATGTTTCTGTCATTACCACGACCCAAGCCACACTATAAATAGAGATCCATCCGCCGAACCATAAACAAGCAATAACTACGATATGCACGAATGAAACTCCAACCAGTGAATAATTTGTAAAATTAGGATGTCCCAAGGCGGCCAAAAAAGGATATCCTAGCAATGTATTTGGTAAAGCTACCAAGCAAGCGAACAGAAAAATATACATCACGTTCACGCTAGACTCATCCACGTTCCGAAATAACAAATGCATAATATCCGATATACACAACGCAACGACTACCACTAAACAAATATTGGCCAAATTCGACCAAACAAAAATCTTTTTAAAAAGAGCGATTCGTTTGTTTTTTGTCATATAAGGAAATATTGCGGATACCAATGGTTGATAAATCCCCGTTAATGCCTGATAAACTTTATCCGCCAGAGAGTAATAACCAACAGCCGTATTACCTAAAACCAATCCCAAAACAAAGGTATTGGTGTTTGTAAACATTGAAACAGAAATCCGTGATAGAAAATAATTGGCACTGTCTTTTGTTACGATTATAATATCCTTTATCTTGGGGAAAAAGAAATATACCCCGAATCGCTTCTTCATTAAATAAAGGCAAATGATCCCACTCCCGATACTCCCTACACTATAACAGATCGGGATGTAAAAATAATCGGAACTATCTTTTACCACGAAAAATAGAGGGGTTAGACTCAACACTTTCGTTACAACTGTCATTATTGTAATAAATCTCATCTGCTCCATTCCCTGAAAAAACCAATAAGGGGACATGATATTTCCGATTACCTGTCCAAAAAACAATAAAAAGAATATCTTTTCTTGTCTCAAAGAAGGAATTAGAAACAAACAAATCAATAAAATGGCAAAGGAAACAATACAAATTCCCACACGAGAGAAAGTAGCACTATTCACGTAGGTATTGATCGCCTCTTTTTGATCTCGGTTTTCCGCAATATAACGAGTTCCGGATAATCCGAAGCCAAAATCGGTCACGATCAAAAAATATTGCATAAAAGAAATTGCAAAGTTTACCAACCCGTAATGTTCCACTCCCAAATGGTTGTAAAGATAAGGTATCGTGATCAATGGCAAGAGATAATTTATCCCTTGCAAAATGGCCAACGAGAGAAAATTCTCGACCAATGGATTTCCTATCAGTCGTTTATTCAACATCTTTCTCTCGATCCCTTTTTACTGAAAAATGACGCATCAGAAATTTACTTCGAGTTACTTCTGCTATGTAAGGTAACGTGATCACCAATACCATTCCTAAAAATAGTCCAAGAGCTACGAAAGCTGTTATAATAATACCTCTTCTTGGTGCTGATGTTTGATAAGGTACGTAAACTTCTTCTAGCATGGTAAATACCGGCGTGTTATCCTGAGTCTTTAATTCTAATCGTTCTAATCTTCTGTTTAAACTTTGATAATTAGCATAAAGAGATTGGTATTCAGCTAAAAGACAACTTTTCTGTATTTCTATATTTCCGGTAGAAAGAATACGTTGTTTTGTTTGCAATTCTGTCATTTCTTTTTGTTTAGCTTCTAATTCTTGCATAGCCACCCTTTCCTGCCGTTTCAAAAATAACCATTGTTCTTCAATTTTTGTAGAACGATAATTTGTCACTTCTTCTTTAAGTAACGATAGTATATTCTGAGCTAAACGAGCAGCAATCATGGGGTCTTCTGTTGTTACTTTCAATAGAGCATTATCCTCTCCAATCCATAAAACTACATTTCGTTGCAAAACATCTACGGCCCGTTGCTCTCTCGTTGACAATACAAGCAATGAAGTATCTTGCGTCATGGTATTGTCTGTAATATCTCCTTTTTTTGCCATCCGAATTGTGGCAGGTAAGTCTATTGTATATTTTTTTATCCAACGTCTCAAATGAAAAGGACGATACTTGTCAGAACTTAGGTATTCAACCAGATTGACTTTTTTCCCGTCTTCTCCTTCCCAGACAGGCATATACATAACTTTTTTACGGAAGGTTATATTCTCCGTGACTCGCGGGTATAACCCCGGATTTAGTATTTCAGTTGCCTCATAAACACTTGGATTCTCTTTGTGCAAATAAGCATTTAAAGCACTTTGATCCAAATCCGTTTGCGGCTTTTGGGGAATAAAAGTGGAAACAGAAGTATATTGTTTGGGACTCAACAATACTACAAACACGCCCAAACACAAACATATAAGTGTAGTTTTAAGAATAAAAGATTTTTTTCTCCATAACAATCGGATCAAATCCGTTACATCAAATTCTTGCATAAAACATTTTTAAAAGGTTAACCAACTTATTAAGGATGCTGCATTCGCAAAATAGTTGCGTTAACTTGTGATTATTTATATCATGAGAGTGTAAATCGGATACTCTCGGTTCTTTCTTTGCGCAAAAGTACATTATTTGTTTTCAACTCACAACTGCTTGTGACTGTAAATTAAACTCTGCATTTGTCAAAAAATTGTATTCTTCAATTCTGAGATGTTTTGTAGGTTCGAGCTTGAACTTGGAATGTGAATGAGAGTACTGTATTAAATAGGTTCAACGTCTAATGGTTTAGGATTGATTTATGAATAGAAAGTATAGCGAGATTTGTGTTATTTTATATATCTTTGGCAGGCTTCTATACGGTATGATTTTTTCCCCATATTATTGGGTGTATATGGGTTGAGTTTTAGAATGATTTGAAATTGGAATATAGATATTATAGAATATGCAGAAGGTTGTTTATTTAGGAATGACGGCGGATATTATGCATCCGGGATTGATTAATATTATCAAGGAAGCAACGAAGTACGGCGAGGTCTTGATCGGGTTGTTAACCGATAAAGCAATCGCCTCGCACAAGCGTTTGCCTCATTTATCCTACGAGCAAAGAGAGGAGGTGGTGGCTAATATAAAAGGGGTTAGTCGTGTGGTACCGCAAGAGGAATGGAGTTACGTTCCTAATTTGTTGAAATACAAGCCTGATTATATTATTCACGGGGACGATTGGGTCGGGGGACCTTTGAAACAAATCCGGGAAGATGTTTTTCGTGTAATGCGAGAAATCGGGGGAGAGGTGATAGAGATCCCGTATACAAAAGGAATTAATTCATCGGGTTTAGATAAAGATATTAAAGCTATCGGGACGACTCCGGATATCCGGTTGAAGACTCTTCGTCGATTGATTGCAGCAAAACCGATCGTGAGAATTCTGGAGGCCCATAGCGGTTTATCCGGGTTGATTATCGAAAATATTTCCTTGCAGAAAGGGGATAAGTTACAAGTTTTTGATGGCATGTGGTCCAGTAGCCTGACGGATTCGACTAGTAAAGGTAAGCCGGACATAGAAGCAGTTGATCTGACGACTCGTTTGCAGGATTTGAATAATATACTGGAGTGCACGACGAAGCCGATTATTTTTGACGGTGACACGGGGGGGAAAATAGAACATTTTGTGTTTACCGTGAGGACGTTGGAACGTCACGGTATTTCTGCCGTTATCATAGAAGATAAGGTCGGGTTGAAGAAGAATTCTTTATTCGGAACGTCAGTTGAGCAACATCAGGCCACGATTGAGGAATTTTGTGACAAGTTACATGCGGGTAAAAATGCGCAGGTAACAAAAGAATTCATGATTATTGCTCGAATCGAAAGTTTGATTTGCGGGCAACCGGTAGAAGATGCGCTAGAGAGGGCTTTTGCTTATGTGGAAGCGGGTGCTGATGGCGTGATGATTCATAGTAAAGACAAGTCCGGGGAAGATATAAAGTTATTTTGTCAAAGATTCCGGGAGAAGGATAACGTGACTCCTATCGTGGTTGTTCCCACAACGTATAACCAGTTTACAGAAACGGAGTTGAACGGGTGGGGGATTAATATCGTGATTTATGCTAACCACATGTTAAGGGCTTCTTACCCGGCGATGTACAATGTGGCAAAAATAATACTTGAGAATGAACGATCCTTGGAGGCCGACCCTTATTGCATGCCAATAAAACAAATACTAGAGTTGATTCCGGGAACAAAATAGATTGATGATGGTTGATGTAAAAAAAGTGTACGATACCTTTATTGCTAAAGGTGTAGATTTCTTTACCGGGGTTCCAGATTCATTGTTGCAAAGTATTTGCGCGTATATCACGGATTATACCCCGAAAGAAAAAAACATAATTGCAGCTAATGAAGGTGCTGCAGTAGGGATTGCCGCCGGGTATTATTTGGCTTCAAATAAAATTCCTTTGGTGTATATGCAAAATTCTGGATTGGGTAATGCGGTTAATCCTTTGTTGTCATTGGTTGACGAAAGGGTGTACAAGATGCCCATGTTGTTCATGGTTGGTTGGCGCGGGGAACCGGGTGTCAAGGACGAGCCTCAGCATAAAAAGCAGGGAGAAGTTACTATCGGTTTATTGGAAGCGATGGGAATTTCATTCACGATCCTGGATGATCAAGAAGAATTAGCGTTGCAACAAATAGAGCGTGCGGTTGATCAGGTAAGAAACGAGTGTATCCCGCATGTTCTGGTTATTCGCAAGGGGGTGTTCGGAAAATACAAATTGCAGAACCAGATGAGAAATGATTACCCGTTATCCCGGGAAGATGCTTTAAAGATTGTTGTCAATCACTTGGATGAACATGATATTGTTGTTTCAACAACCGGAAAATTGTCGAGAGAGCTGTTTGAATACAGGGAGATATTGGGACAAGGTCATGCAAAAGATTTTCTAACGGTCGGGTCCATGGGACATGCTTCGTCAATTGCTTTGGGAATAGCTCTTGAGAAAAAGGGGCGAAATGTTTTTTGTTTTGACGGGGACGGTGCTTTTATCATGCACATGGGAGCGATCAGTAGTGTTGGAGATCTTTCTCCCGTAAATTACAAACATATTATTTTTAATAATGGAGTCCATGAATCCGTGGGAGGACAACCCACGGTCGCTTTTAAATTGGATATTCCTGTAATAGCGAAGGCATGTGGATACAAGCATGTTTTTGTTGCGAAGACAGAAATGGAAGTGTTAAAGGATTTGACCGAAATGAAAGGGTTGGAAGGTCCCGTGTTATTAGAAATTTGCGTAAAGATTGATTCGAGAGAGAATTTAGGCCGTCCGACAACATCACCGATCGAGAATAAAAATGATTTTATGAATTATCTGAAAAATGGGTAACAAGTTCGTCGTTTTATCGGATATACATGCTAATTTGTCTGCACTGAAAGCCGTAATTCAGGATTTTAAAGATAAATACAGTCCTGACGGGGTGATTCTCTTGGGAGATTTGATTAATTACGGGATGCGACCTAACGAGGTGATCTCAGAGATAAAATTGTTGTCACTTGAATTCCCTATAATATGTAATCTTCACGGGAATCACGAGAGGGCTTTGATAGATAGTGAACAACTTCCTCGATTTTCCAGCGAGCGGGGGCGTACTATTCTGGAGTACACGAAACGAGTTTTGACGAGAGACAGTTTCGAATATGTTTATAACCAGATGGAAATTGAAGGATATTCGGAATTGTTGATTCATGGTTGTTCTATTTTATGCGTGCATGGTAGTTTACGGGATGTATACTGGGGTAAATTATCTCCGGAATCCATGAAGGATGGGGGGTATGCTAGG